>Ga0157370_10001235_pt1 | contig 32046 bp, 25 predicted proteins | sample C35metaG_FD_113463 | JGI IMG/M metagenome (GOLD analysis project Ga0157370, IMG submission 113463) | Corn rhizosphere microbial communities from Kellogg Biological Station, Michigan, USA - C3-5 metaG | ecosystem: Host-associated > Plants > Roots > Rhizosphere > Soil | place: USA: Michigan...
CTCATTAAAAAACAAATGAAGATGTCCTGTTTCTCCATTAATAAAATGATTATTTATGGTATCCAGTAATTCGGTTATCTTATTTTTTAACCCCTCATCTTTCCAAACCCTGTAAAGATTAGCATACCCTTCAACAATATGAAGATGGGTATTCATTGTCTTTTTTTCGTTGGCATCTTTATCGCTTAGGCGAAGGTCGTCAATAGGTTTCCAGTCTTGTGTAAATGCTTCCAGATATCCTTTATAAACCGGATCGTAAGCATATTTTTCTACACTATTATACAATTTTACGGCTAAATCTAAAGCCTGCTGATCTTTAGAAATATTGTAGTATTCTGATAATCCGTAAATGGTAAAAGCCAGGGCATAAATCTGGTTTTTAGTGTCTTTTGGTTTACCATCATGCGTAATACTCCAAAAAATGCCGCTATTTTCTTTATCATAAAAATGCTGATAGATATACTTGAAAGCCTTTGTAGCCAGCTCTAAATGCAGTTCATTTTTAGTTACAGGGTAAGAAGCCGAAAATGTCCATAAAATACGGGCATTTAATACGGAGCCTTTATCGGCCTCAAAATCTTTATTTTCGGCATAATCTATTGTACCTATAAAACCGCCATTTTTAGCATCAACACCATTATCACTCCAATAATCCAGTATTGATAGCAGCTCTTTATGCATTTCTGCCTTAAGGTTTGCCATTATATAAGCTTACTGTTATTATCAACCAATTTTATGATAGTGTTTACAGATCCTGCCGAAGTCAGCGTATCCTGTGGGGAATTGATAACATAATCAGCCAGTTTGTCAACTGTAGAAACGGCCACATGCATGCGTGTATCTGAAGATGCATAATAAATATAAACGGTACCGTCTTGATCGGCAATCCAGCCGTTGGAGAACAATACGTTAGATACATCTCCTACTCTTTCTTCATTTTCGGGAGCCATAAAATAACCTGCCGGTTCGTGAGTAACCTTGCCAATATCGTTAAGATCTGTCATAAACATATACAGCGTATATCGAAGTCCTGCCGCAGTGTTACGAACACCGTGCGCAAGATGAAGCCATCCTTTATCTGTTTTTATTGGTGCAGGACCAAGACCGTTTTTCAGTTCATATATAGTATGGTATATTTTACCAAAAATGATCTTTTCATCCTCAACGACCGGGTTTTCCATGTTGTCAACATATCCAAGCCCTATACCGCCTCCGCTGCCTACATCTATAAAACCATCCTGCGGACGTGTATATAAAGCATACTTCCCATTTACAAATTCAGGATGTATAACCACATTTCGCTGCTGCCCCGTCCTTGATATAAGATCAGGAAGCCTTTCAAAATTTACAAGATTCTTAGTACGCACAATACCTGCATTAGCTATAGCTGCACTGGTATCGCCAGCAGGTGCATCAGGATCTTTTCTTTCTGTACAAAAAATACCGTATATCCATCCGTCTTCATGTAATGTAAGCCTCATATCATACACGTTGGTATCATGATCTTCTAATTGAGGAATAACACATGGCTTGTCCCAAAATTTAAAGTTATCGATACCGTTAGGACTTTCGGCGATAGCAAAAAACGATTTTCTGTCTACACCTTCCACACGCACACACATAATATATTTATCATTCCATTTTATAGCACCTGCATTAAAAGCTGCATTAATACCAATTCGCTCCATGCCATGTGGGTTAGTAGCGGCATTAAGATCATATCTCCATATAAGAGGTGCGTGGGCAGCTGTAACTACCGGATTTTTATATCGTGTATATATGCCGTTGCTTTCTGTAGCAGGCTCGTTTTTCTTTTCAATAAGTTGTTGGTGCTGTTTAACTAACGTATCATAATTAGGTATTTTAGCCAGCTTGTCAGTAATCAAATCATTACCCATCTTAATATAATCTTTAATTTGTGTTTTTAATAATCAGTTAATCTGTTCCACCAGGTCTTTTTCATTGTTGCAAATAGTACTGCCAGCAATGCCAATACTATTATAAAACCTGTCCATTTGGATAGGATAAAATACATTGGTAAAAGTGTAAGCAATATCTGTCCGGCAATGCCCATAGCCACATTTGCCATGTTAACTTTAAAGTTTTTGTTTCTTTCAATAGTAGGATCTTCAGCCTGAAGCGCTTCGCGAACCGGTTTCCAAAAGCCCCACGGCCTTACCGTTTTGTAAAATTCTTTAAGGGTAGTTTCTTCGGTTGGAGGTGCAGCATACGATCCAACAATACATGCTATAAGCTGAATTACAATAAATACCGGGAAGTAATATAACATACGTGTACCGTCAAAATAAGTAGTTACGCCTGTTACCGAAAGCGCAGGAGGAATTGCACTGGCAAGTATGCCTGCGAACATTCCCCAAAAGAAACCGTTGGCATTAAAGCGCCACCAGTACCATTTAAGCACATTAGCACATACAAAACCACCATACAATCCTGCAGTAATAATATTGAATATCATGTTCACATCTCTTATGAACAATCCTAATCCAACTCCAAGTACTACCATAACCGCACCTGACAGGTATCCCATATTAATAATCTGTTTCCTGTCGGCATCCGGTTTAAAATATTTAAGGTATATATCATTAACAATGTATGCCTGACCCGCATTAAGCGTTCCTGAGAAGTTACTCATAAAAGCTCCAAGAAAACCGGCCAGAACAAGCCCTACCAAACCAACAGGCAGGTACTTGTTGATGACCGCAGGCATAATACTTTCAAAATTAACGCCATCAGCCGTATGGCTTAGTGCTAAATCTTTAAAGTATAATACACCAAGTATGCAAAGTCCCATTGTCATGAAGTAACGTATAGGCAACAGAATAATAGATATAAAGCCGCTCATTTTACTGGCTTCTTCGGGCGATTTTGTACTTAATATCTTTTGGCAATCGTAGTTAGGTGCAGGCCCTGCAAGGCTTTTTAATACACCTGAAAAGAACATCATACCTACCACAGCAGAAAATAGTTTATAACCGTCTTTCTCTAATTTTACCTGTGCATCAGCAAGTATGTTTTGCCAGTCAAGGCCTAATTCAGCGCCAAATAGCGGACTATCCCAACCTACAGGCATTTTATCTGTAAATATTATACCCGAATCAGCAAGGTGTACCATAGCGATAGTACCTACAAAGATTGAACACACAATCATAATCATGTATTTAATAAAGTCAGCCAGAACGATACCGTGCATCCCTCCTACTATACTGTAAAAAGTAGCCACAAGGCAAATGCTCACGCCATAAAACTGTGCTGTAGTGTGCTTAGCTGCATATAGTGCTGTTGTGTATTCTTCAGATCCCTGAGCAAATTGCTCTAAATGCTGATTAAGAAAAGGAACTGCTTCTTTGATACTTTCATAAGGAATAAATATCTCTAAGAATTCACCCACGCCCACAAAAGCATATGCCATATATCCTATACACAGCATAAGTGCAAAAACCACCACTATTGCATGGCTTTGTTTAACACCTTTATCGGTAAGGCCAAAGCGCGTACCCAGCCATTCTGCTCCGGTAGTTGCATTACTACGTCTTAACCACTTACTAAGAAATACCATTAAAAATACCTGATTAAATACAGGCCACATCCAGGGAATCCATACACTTTTAAACCCATATAAAAAGGCCATGCTTACAAGAAGCATTGTACCACTAATATCAAACATGTCGCTGGCGTCGCTAAGGCCTAACATATACCAAGGTAATTTTTTACCACCCATAAGGTAGCTGTCTTTACTGCGCTTAGCGCGATTTTTCATAACGATGCCAATAATGATCATCATTACAAAATAGAGGGCAATAATTGTTAGGTCAATGGTGGTTAATCTCATAAATTATGGCGTGTAAGCCCTATTTGTAAAGTTTGTATTTGGTTATGTCTTTCTGGAAAAGGGTATTATCTTTTTTATAATATTCTAAAAAATCATCGGCAGATACCTGTCCTTTGTAAGGTGCATAATAATGCATTTTTGGCGGAGTCATTTGTTCATTCCAGCCGTGGTTTCTCCATACCAATACATATGATATTTTTTTGTCACCTATGGCATCGGTCAGTGTTCCTGTCCACCATTTACTATAAGGAACAGCTTCATATCCTGTTTCTGCAATTGCAGAAAGTTTATTATGTTCTTTTGCAACCTTATCAATAATGGTAACCAGTCGTTGAGTATCGCTTACAAACTTTTCCTGTTTTACGCCGTCACCGCCCTGATAAATATCAAAGCTTACAACATCTACCCATTCATCACCGGGATAATATTCCATAAAATCGGCTTCTGTTTGTACATTGCTGTCCGAAGTATTGTAAACATAAATTAGGTTATGAACTCCTTTACTCTCAAAATACTGAACAGTAAATTTCCATAATGCTTTAAACTCTTCCGGAGTAGTAGTATTTTTGCACCACCAGAACCAGCTTCCTGTAAATTCGTGATATGGGCGATATAAAACCGGAACCAATTTACCATCGCTGCCCTTTAAGGTCAACAGATATTCTGCAGCATTATCCATCCAGCTTTTAAATTTTTCATGATGCGAACCACCCGGTAGTATCGATGTTACGGTGCCTTCAGGGTTATCCCAGGCATCTTTTCCACTTAACGGATTATTTGCATGCCAGCTAAAGGTGTTTACACCGCCTCTGTCATACACCTGCTTAATAAAATCAGTCTGTTTATCAAACGGAATACCATCAATCTGTTTTTCTGCTTTGTTTTCAATACCTCCAAGATCCCAACCGTAAACAGCAGGATAGTCTCCGGTAACATCTTTTATATCACTCCTCCCCTCTTCATATCTCCATTCTACACCGTATGCCAGTGCATCCTGATGCCCAAACATATAGCCTTTATCCTTTAATTTGAACAGATTTTTATAAAGTGCAACGGTTTCTTTAGTTGCTTTTTTATCTATGGGATGCCCGGCAGTCTGAGAAATGCTCTTGCAGGAAATTGCAAGTGTAACAGCCAGCATAATTACGATTTTGTTTTTCATGTATTTATTTATCAGTCTAAATATGAATTCACTGTATTGATAAATTCATAATTAATTTTCTTTATTATTTACAAGACCGCAATTTTAAACACGGTTTTTTGATAATGCCAAAGATAAATTTCATCATAAATTTAAGTTAATATTATTTTATCAATATTATATCATATAATTGCAAATAAAACATCAGATATGGAAAACCAGAAATTTCACAGGGAGATACCCCCGTTGACTAAAGGAGACAGCTTCCTGGTTTTTGACCGCTTAAAAGATACATTTGACTTTCCTATACATTATCATCCCGAATACGAAATCAATTTCATACTCAACGGAAAAGGTGTAAAAAGAATTGTAGGCGATCATATTGAAGAGATAGATGATATAGAACTTGTACTGGTTGGCCCTAACCTGTATCATGGATGGGAGATCAACAAATGCAAGAACAAAAACATACATGAAATTACTATACAGTTTCATAATGATCTTTTTAGCGAATCGCTGCTAGCCCGTCGTATCATGATGCCAATAAAAGACATGTTTAACCGTTCCAATCACGGTATACTGTTCTCTAAAAAAGTAGGAATGGAACTTGCAGACAGAATTGTGAAGATATCCAAGCTTGACGGTATGGATTATTTTCTTGAAATAATTTCTATCCTGCATGATATGGCAAATTCACGTAATCAAAGATTACTATCTACATCAACTGTAGATTATGATACTTTTGAAGACGATGATAAAATGAAGTTAGTATATGAATACATCCAAAAAAACTTTTCTAACAAGATAACCCTGGATGATGTCTCCGATATTGCCAGCATGAGTGCCGTATCGTTTAATCGCTTTATAAAAAAACGTACCAACAAAACCTTTGTAAACTATCTTAACGATATAAGAGTGGGCTATGCTGCCCGATGGCTTGTTGAAAAAGATTTAAGTATTTCTGAAATTGCTTTTAAATCCGGCTTTAATAATATCGCTAATTTTAACCGCATTTTTAAGACCATAAAAAATACTACTCCAAGTCAGTATCGTGAAGAATTTTATGGTATGAAACGCTTTTTATAAAGTCATTTGTGACTAAAAAATACATGTTATCTTTTAAATAAAACTTCCCTTACAATAAATTAAAATATTAATAATCAAATATTTAACGTGTTTCATTTTTTCATATATACTTTATAGTATATTATTTACGCAAACGTTAGAGAAAATATCATCACTAAATGATAAAATAATATTAACAAACGCTTAACATCTCCCATAAATTTGTTTTTATCAATAAATGAACCTATAAATTGCTGATAGAGTAATTAAAATGTTTATTTATTAGAAAGTCAGTAACTAACCAAACACAAATTTAATTATGGGTAACACTCTACATTACATTACAAAATGGAGCAAAAAAGGCAAAACCCTGTCTTTTATCCTGCTCCTATTTTGTACTATGGGCTCCTTACAGGCTCAGAACATCGTAACAGGTGTTGTTAAAGATCCTACGGGAATGACTATTCCGGGGGTTAATGTATCTGTTAAAGGCGGCACAGGCGGTGTAGCCACAAATCTTGAAGGCGAGTATTCTATAAACGCGTCGCCTGACGCTACACTTGTTTTCAGCTTCATTGGCTTTGCTAATCAGGAAGTAGCTGTAAAAGGCAAAAAACAAATTAACGTAACACTTAAAGAAGATTCAAAATTACTTGATGAAGTGGTAGTTATAGGGTATGGAACACAAAAGAAAGATGATATAAACAGTGCTGTATCTTCTATACGCACAAAAGATATTGAAAATCTTAAGCAAACCACTGTAGACCAAATGCTTCAGGGTAAAGCAGCAGGTGTATCTGTAACTAATAACTCAGGTCAGCCGGGTAGTGCGGCTTCAATTCGTGTACGTGGTACAACCTCTATATCAGGAACAAACGAACCTCTTTATGTAATTGATGGCGTTCCTGTTTCAGGAGATGCTACAGGTAAATCCATGAGCGGGCGACCAATATCAGGAAACGATTTCTCTTCAAGTGGCGATGCCGGTAACAATGCGGTAAGTCCATTATCAATGATAAATCCAAGTGATATCCAGTCTATTGATATCCTTAAAGATGCATCTGCAACTGCTATATATGGTTCAAGAGGTGCTAATGGTGTTATCATCATTACAACAAAATCAGGGAAAGCAGGAAACGGAAAAATAACATATGAAGGTTATACTTCTATATCTTCAATCTACAAAAAACTTGATGTTTTAAACCTAAGGGAATATGCGCAATGGCAAAAGAACCTTTGGTCAAGTTATGGCAATAATCCTGACGATTTCCGTACAGAATTTCAGCATCCTGAGCTACTTGGCGGTGGTACTAACTGGCAAGATGAAGTTTACCAGACAGCTATTTCTAAAAGCCACCAGTTATCATTTTCCGGTGCTAAAGAAAATACCTCATACTATATTTCAGGTGGTTTCTTAGACCAGCAGGGAACACTTATAGGATCTGGCTATAAAAGGTATAACTTACGTACTAATATAGATTCTAAAGTTAAGGACTGGCTTAAAGTTGGTACAAACATTAATGCCGGTATTACAAACGAAAAACTAACTATAAACCAAAGTTTTGGTGGTCTTATAAGCAACACATTACTACAGGCTCCTGATATACCGGTAAGAAATCCTGACGGTACTTTTGCAGGGCCAAGGAGCAATGATTTAAACGCTACCTCATTCAACCCGGTTGCTGAAGCTATGGTTAGGGATAATAAGCTCGTAAGAAAGAACTTTTTAGGTAATATTTATACTGAAGCAGATATCATACCGGGATTAAAATACAGACTGGAAGTTGGTGCCAATACAGAGTTTAGCGACCAGACAGATTTCTTACCAAGTTACAACTGGGGAGTTCAGACAAATACATCTGCCGATCTTTACCAAAGAAGCCAGAACTGGTATTCTGTTAATTTAAAAAACCTTCTTACCTATGATAAAACATTTGGTAAACATCGATTTACAGTACTAGCAGGACAAGAAGCTAATGATAGCCACTGGCAAGGTACTTCTATTTATGCTACAGGTTTTGCTACAAATACTATACATACCCCAAACGTTGCAGACCCTTCTCAAACAGTAACAACAGGTTACAAAGGTAGTGCTGCACTTTACTCATGGTTTGGTCGTATTATTTACGATTTTGACAGTAAATACAGCGTATCTGCATCTTACAGAGCAGATAAATCATCTAAATTTGATTATGAAACAAACCAGCAATGGGGTTACTTCCCTGCTGTTTCAGGTTCCTGGAAACTTTCTAACGAAAGCTTTATGGAAAATACCCGTGACTATGTTGACAATATTAAATTCAGGGTTGGTTATGGTGAAACAGGTAATCAACAAATCGCTAATAATAGATATACTGCAACCTTAGGCCAGCAAAATTCCGGTTTAGGCCCGGGCTTCCTTCCTAATCAATACCCGAATCCAAACATTTCATGGGAATCAATGAAACAGACTAACTTCGGTTTAGACTTTACATTATTTGATTCAAGATTATCTGCCAGCCTGGATTATTATACCAAAAAATCAAGCGGATTCCTTTTCCAAAAACCTTTACAAGATTACTTAACCGGTGGTGGTGGCCAATATGGTGGTCTTGATGCTCCATTCTCTAATATTGGAGAAATGCAAAACAAAGGTTATGATATTACATTAAATTATACTACTAAAGGAACAGGTAGTTTTTCATATAATTCAACTTTAGTAGTGTCTCACTATAAAAATGAACTTCTTTCACTTACCAACGGACTTAGTCTTTTCCAGGATGTAAACATGAATGGATATCAGCCTTACGTAGTTACAAATACAAAAATAGGGTCACCTATCGGTATGTTCTATGGTTATGTAGCTGAAGGATTATTTCAGACTGAGGCAGATCTTAAAAGTTCTCCAAACCAGTTTGGTAAAACTAACGGTAGTACAGAATCCGGTTCGGCTCAGTTAGGAGACGTAAAATACAAAGATGTTAACGGTGATGGTAAAATAGATACTGATGACAGAACATTTATAGGAAATCCACACCCTAAATTTACTTTTGGTTTTACAAACAACTTTAAATACAAAAACTGGGATATGTCGGTATTCCTTCAGGGATCTTACGGCAATGATGTAATGAACCTTACAAGAAGAAACGGTACATCTAATGCTCAGTTATATCAAAACGGACTTCAGGGCACTCAAAACTACTGGACTCCTGATAATACAAACACTGACATTCCCAGAGCAATTAACGGTACAAGTAATAACAACATCCAGATCTCAACACGTTATGTAGAAGACGGTTCGTACATGAGGATACAAAACCTTACCTTAGGGTATTCATTACCATCTGACCTTATTTCTCGAATAAAAATAACCAGATTAAGGGTTTACGGATCAGTACAAAATCTTGCAACTTTTACAAAATATAAAGGCTACGATCCTGAAATTGGTTCTTTTAACCAAAACCAATTGTTAACAGGTATTGATAACGGTAGATATCCTTCACCAAGAACAATCTCTGTAGGTATTAACGTAGAATTTTAAAAAATTAGAAAATGAAAAGAAGATATTTAAATATATTCAGGTTAATGGCGATAATGCTTGCTTTTAGTGCATTACTTTCGTCATGTAGTGAAGAATTTACACAAAGAGATCCTGAAGACGCTATTACAGCCGATACTTATTATGAGAATGATTCTCAGGTAATAGGAGCCACGAGCGGTATGTATTGCAGAACCTGGTTTCAATTTAGTAATAAATTTTTCTGGGCAGTAGCCGAAGTTGGTTCGGGTAATATGTATACAGCATCGGGAGACGTAAATGCCATGCGTACATTTGCAATGAATGGTAGTGATCCTGAACTTGTTAATGGCTGGAGATCATTATGGGCAAATGTTCAGCAGGCTAACTTTTTAATAAATTCTCTTGAAAGCCGTGTTAGCCCTAGTGTTAGCCCTGCAGTTGTAAGGAATACTTTAGGTGAAGCTTACTTCTTTAGGGCAACAGCATATTTCTATCTTGTAAGGCTTTGGGGTGCGGTGCCTATTATCGAGAACCCTCTTGATTATATTGACAATCCTGCTATACCTACAAACAGGATTGAGGATGTGTATACCCTGATTGAAAGAGATTACAAAATGGCTATAGAAAAGCTAAACGCAAAAACAAGAGGCTCAAACTATGCCGATAACGGCCGTGTATCTAAAGGGTCTGCGAAAGCCATGCTTGCTAAAGTATATCTTTATAATAAGAATTACGCCGCTGCTAAGCAAATGGCCGAAGAGGTGATTAACAGTAATGAATTTAAACTCTTAGGAGGTTCTCAACTACCTGCTAAATCTTTTGGTGACCTGTTTACCTTCCCTAACAACAATAATGAAGAATCAATTTTTGCAATTCAATGGATTGCAGATGGTAACTATGGTTCTGCAAACAACTGTAATACGCAATTCGGGATGAGTACGGCAAACCTTACTACATCTAATGCTTCTTATGGTGGTGTTTTTGGCCCGTCTCAGGACGTACTTACATTGTTTGAAGACGGAGATAAAAGAAAACATGAAACAATTATGTTCCCGGGTGATACATATCCTGATATGAAAGTACTTACCAATAGTGGTAAAGATGCACAAATAGGATTTACTGTTCCCGCAGCAGACCAGATAGGTGGGCAAGGCGCAGGCGCTGCAATCAAAAAATACTGTATTGGTATTGTAAATGGTAATGCTACAGGCCCTATTGATGGGTGGAATATGATGGAAAACAATACATACATCATGCGTTATGCGGAATTACTACTTATACATGCCGAAGCTACAATGGCAGGCAGCGGAAGCACTTCTGATGCAGCTGCACTGGCTTCTTTTAATGCGGTTAGAAACAGGGCCGGGTTAAGCAATCTTACCACTATAACTTTTGACAATGTTTTCCTTGAAAGAAGACGTGAACTTTGTTTTGAAGGTGATTTTTGGTTTGACCTTGGAAGACTTCCAAGAGCTCAGGCAACTGCAATAATAACTGCACAAAACAGAGGTAATATGAATCTGGAAGAGCATTTTACTCCTGCTGAAAGTGATTTCTACTTAGACTATCCGGATAATGATGTGGCTAAAAATCCACTATTAAAACAACCTCCTGTTCCATATCAATTTAATTAAGAAAATGATTATGAAAAGCTTAAAAACAAATTTAATAACCGGGATATTGTGTTTGTTCGCAATATCGGTTTCACTGATATCCTGTAACGATGACGACGCATCATCAACAGGTCCTGTGGTAGAAAATGTAAGCCTTGCACAAAACGATTCTCTTGTTGAGTTTGGCTATGCAGACAATATGTATATAATAAGAGGTAAGGGTTTTTCGAATACTCAAAAAATATACTTCAATAATGTAGATACTTATTTTAACTCTACATTGGTTACAGATAATGTAATTATAGTAACTATAGACAGGAATACACCTTATGAAAATACCACTAACGAGTTAAGAATTGCAACCACAAACGGATCTGTAACATATCCGTTTGTTGTAGCGCCACCGGCTCCGGCTATAAAAAGTTTCAATCCTATTAATCCTGCTGCCGGAGACGTAATTACCATAACAGGAAGTTATTTCTTAGACCCACAGGTAGATTTTGGCGGCATTGCTGGGGAAGTGATTTCTTCTACGCTTACTCAGATAAAAGTAAAAGTACCTGAAGGTGCAAATCATAAATATGTTAGGGTTACTACAATATCAGGAAAAGGACGTTCCTGGGAAGCTGTAGGTACCGCACTATTTGATGATGTATGGTACAATGGCTGGTATCCTGAAGCAAATGTTACCAGTACTACAAGTACAGATACCCGCCAGGGTGGTGTTTACTTAAAATCTGAAAATGGTGGCTGGAGCGGTAACCAATTTAGAGATATCAACTGGGGAACTATTGATATTACTCCATACAAAGGAATACGATTTTCTATTAAAGGAGAAGCTGCAGGTAAAATTGCGCTTATCATCAACGGAAAATGGGCAGATGCTGAATCTATTCCTGTTACTATAACTACCGAATGGCAGGATATTGAAATACCTTTTTCTCAATTCCCTTTTGAAGTTACAGGATTCCAGTCTTTAGTAATAAAAGAATTTACAGGATCGGCTGCTGTTTATCATGTAGATGACATTGGCCTTGTGCTGAAAGATTAATCATAAAAATAAAGTTGTTTTTTGTGTACATTCCCTGAATTTATTTCGGGGAATGTTTTTTAAATATAACAAACTAACAAATTAATGAACTATATACCTTTAGATACCAGATACGACAACATGACCTATCGCCGATGCGGAAACAGTGGGCTTAAGCTCCCTGCCCTTTCACTCGGTTTATGGCATAACTTTGGTTTTGTAAACGACTTTGAAAACGGTCGAAATATAATTCATACCGCTTTTGATAATGGTATTACCCATTTTGACTTGGCTAACAATTATGGCCCGCCACCGGGTTCGGCAGAAGAAGTTTTCGGAAAAATTTTGCATAGCGATCTTGACGGTTTTAGGGATGAACTGATTATTTCCACAAAAGCAGGTTATACTATGTGGAACGGCCCTTATGGCGACTGGGGATCTAAAAAATATTTAGTTTCCAGTCTCGATCAGAGCCTTAAACGCATGAAACTTGATTATGTGGATATATTTTATCATCATCGTCCTGATCCTGAAACTCCGCTCGAAGAAACGATGGCAGCATTAGATTTAATTGTAAGACAGGGAAAAGCTTTGTATATAGGCATTTCAAATTACAATGCAGAGCAGTCTGAAAAAGCAATTTCAATTTTAAAAGAACTTGGTACGCCATGCCTTATCCATCAGCCGAAATATTCAATGCTTGAAAGAGGGCCTGAAAATGGACTTCTAAATGTTTTAGAAAACAGTGGTGTGGGTTGCATACCCTTCTCTCCTCTTGCACAGGGAATGCTTACCGATAAATATCTTAATGGTATACCATCAGATTCGCGTGTAGCAACGAGTGGGCAGTTTCTTAATGAATCCAGCCTCACTCCCGAAAAACTTTATAAGGTTAAAAGGCTTAACGAACTTGCACTTCAACGTGGGCAAAAATTAGCTCATATGGCACTTGCATGGCTGTTGAGGGATGAAAGAATAACATCTGTACTGATTGGTGCAAGCAAACCGGAACAAATTACCGACTCTCTGTTAAGTCTTAAAAACTACAGTTTCAGCAGTGAAGAACTGGAAAAAATAAATACAATTTTAAACGCCAACTAATCTATTCTATGAAAAAAATTATCTTTTCACTTTTATGCCTTATATCCGCAGCTACAGCAATGGCTCAGGGTAACAATTACGTACAGGATTATACAAAATACCAGGGTTTGGCAATGACACCTCCTATGGGATGGAACAGCTGGAACAAATTTTCCTGTAATGTAGACGAAAACATGATTAAACAAATGGCAGATGCCATGGTTGCTACCGGAATGAAAGACGCCGGTTATACCTACATTAATATTGATGACTGCTGGCATGGCGATCGAGATGAAAAGGGATTTATACATCCCGACCCTACCCGCTTTCCGTCGGGAATGAAAGCATTAGCAGATTATGTACACAGTAAAGGGCTTAAACTGGGGATTTATTCTGATGCAGGATCTCAAACCTGCGGCGGGCGACCAGGAAGCCGTGGTTATGAATTTCAGGATGCACAGATTTATGCCGAATGGGGTATTGATTATCTTAAATATGACTGGTGTAACAGCGAAGGTCTAAAAGCTGAAGGTGCTTATAAAACTATTACAGCGGCGCTTAAAAAGGCAGGACATCCTGTTGTTCTAAGCATTTGCGAATGGGGTACTGATAAGCCTTGGGAATGGGGACAAAATGTAGGTCATTTATGGAGAACTACAGGCGATATTTTCAATTGTTTTGATTGTATAAAAGATCATGGCAGCTGGAAAGCTTTTGGTGTTATGCAGATACTTGACATGCAAAAAGGGTTACGCCAGTATGCAGGTCCGGGACACTGGAACGATCCTGATATGCTTGAAATAGGTAATGGACAGCTTACTCCTGCCGAAGACAGGGCACATTTCACTATGTGGTCTATGATAGCAGCGCCACTTATTGCCGGTAATGATTTACGCTCGATGGATAAAGAAACGCTTGAAGTATTAATCAATAAAGAAATAATTGCGTTAAATCAGGACAAATTAGGAATACAGGGCTTTAAAGTGTCAGATGAGGATGGACTTGAGGTTTGGGCTAAACCATTAGTCAATAATGACTGGGCAATAGTATTCCTGAACCGAAGCACTACCCCAAAAAAAATAGATTACAATTGGGCTGTACAAAAAGTATATGATGATATTAACAAACTTGATCTTTCTTTGGCGACTACCACATATAGCATAAAGAACTTGTGGGATAAAAAAGATAAAGGAACTGCTACAACAAAAAAAGCTTTAAAAGCTGATTTAAATGGTCACGATGTTCTTGCACTTAGATTAACAAAAAAGAAATAAAATGACACGTTCCTTAAAAATAACAGTCGCCGCTATTTTAATAAGTACTGTAAGCTTTGCCCAGGCAGTAAAAGATCATGGGCAGCTCAATGTTAAAGGTACTCAACTGGTAGACAAAGATGGTAAACATGTTATGCTTCGTGGTATGAGCTACGGATGGCATAGCTTCTGGCCGCGTTTCTATAATAAGCAGACCGTAAAATGGCTTAAAGATGACTGGAATGTAAATATTGTTCGTGCTGCTATGGGTATCGAAACCGGAACCAAAGGACTTACCTATAAAGAAAATCCCACCGATTCTAAGGCTAAAATAAAAGCTGTTGTTGATGGTGCAATATCCGAAGGCATTTATGTGATAATAGACTGGCACAGCCATAATATAAATCTTGAAGAGGCGAAGCTATTCTTTGATGAAATGTCTAAAACCTATGGCGATAAACCTAATGTTATTTATGAGATATTTAATGAGCCTGATGAAGAAAGCTGGGCTGATGTTAAAGCATACAGCGAAGCTATAATAAAAGTTATTCGTAAAAATGATCCCGATAATATCATTCTCGTGGGCTGCCCCCATTGGGATCAGGATATAAACCTGCCTGCCGCCGACCCTATAAAAGGATATCATAACTTAATGTATACAGTCCATTTTTATGCGGCTACCCATAAACAGGAACTGCGCGACCGTACAGATGCAGCCATCAAAAAAGGGCTTCCTGTATTTGTCTCAGAATGTGCCGGAATGGAAGCTACAGGAGACGGCCCTTTGAATATGGCAGAATGGCAAAAATGGATCGACTGGATGGAATCCCGTAGTATTAGTTGGGTTACATGGTCAGTATCTGATAAAGATGAGACCTGTAGTGTTCTTAAAAAATCAGCATCTTCTACCGGTAAATGGAAAGAGAGTGATCTAAAAGAGAGCGGTATTAAAACACGCGAATACCTGAAAAATTTGAATAAAAAATAAAGTTGAGTTAGTTTATTTTGGGTATGAATCGTTCGGAAATTAATTTTTCGGGCGATTCTTTTTTTTGCGCTTTATTCAAGTAATCCCTCAATTGTAACATATTCATTACTTATAGCATATATAATAAGTCCTATCATATTTTTGCAGCCTGTTTTACGCAAAAGGTTATTCCTATGCCCCTCTACTGTTCTAACACTTAAAAAGAGTTTTTCGGCAATTTCAGCACCACTATGCTGCCTGCATATTAATTTGAGTACTTCAATTTCCCTATTGGTAAGTTCTTCATTCAGCAGGTTAACTTTTATCTTCTTTTTCGGCAGAACCATAAACTCCCTTATAATTTCATGTACATAGTCATTGTAATAAAATCCATTATTATATACTTCATTTATTGTGGTAATAAGTTCATCGGGAGTTGCGTTTTTCACAAGATAGGCAGCCGCACCAACATCAATCATATTTGCAATGAATGATCTGGTATTGTAACTGGAAAGAGCAATTATTTTGACTTCGGGAAATTCATTATGAATCATTTTAGTAGCCTCAACGCCATTAAGTACAGGCATTTTAAGATCTATAAGTACAATGTCCGGGCCTGTTGTTTTCCCTTGGTGCTTCCTTAAACCTGCTATAAGCTCTTCTCCATCAGAGGCTTCAAAAACAACATCAATATTCTTTTTACGCTGTAACAAAAATGATATTCCTTTTCTAAATAAAATTTCATCATCTGCTAAAGCAATCTTTATAACATCTGCCATAACCTAAAAAATAAAAACAACATTTACCCCTTCATCAATAGCCGAATCTATATTGATTGTTCCATTAACAAAAATGATACGGCTTTCTATATTTTTCATACCTAATCCCCTTCTACTGTCAGGGCTTTTCGCGTCAAATCCTCTACCATTATCAGAATAACTACATTTAATTTTTCCGCCAAATGATTCTAAAGTTAGCGATATTTCAGTTGCTTTACCATGTCTTAGCGAATTATTCATTAATTCCTGTATGATTCTGAAAACATGAAGGTATCTGATTTTATCTTCCTCGTTTAAAGCAGCATCATTCTTGTAATATACAGTTACTGATTTGCTGTTATTAAGATCTGAACACGATTCTTGTATAGCTGCATCAAGACCAAATTTTTCCAAAACCGGCGGCAGCAAATCGTGAGCAATCTTACGTGAACTGATTAATGTTTTTGATACCAGATCGATAATATTCGTGGTAATATCCAGTACTTCCTGTTCATTTAAATCAGGCGTCCTTAATAAATGGCTGTTGAGAGATATTACATTAAGCTTTGAACTTATATCATCATGAAGGTCTTGAGCAATGCGCATTCTTTCTGCTTCCTGTATTTCAAGAGTCGCAAGTATCAGGTCTTTTTGATAGTCCAGCTCAAGGTTTTTCTTCTCCAGCTCTTTTTGAATTATCTTCTTTTTAGAATAATAAAAAAACAGTAATAATATTATGCTCATAAAGAACATAAGAAAAACACCGGTTATAACTATTAGTCCTGCCTGATTCGTTTCTGATAAAAGGCTTGTTTCCATTCCCATAAAATTAGCAATTGATATGCAGTAAACAGTACTGCGTTTATTTTCCAGATTAACAAACTAATTTCTACGTTGAATGACGCTATAGTAGGTACCGATATAAAAATTAAGGAGCTGCTTAGGTAGTAAATTAGTATTCCAATTGTTACGTAATGAAATGGTAATGGCCTGGAAATGATTTCATAGAGATAAAGTACGCTGTATGTAATTATAATACATGTAGTTGCTAATAGACCTATAGAATTAAAAACATAATATAACGACGGGGTAACGCTATACTGAATCAATAACCCTAACATAACTACCGACGAAACGTATTTTATAATCTTCGCTTTTTTAGAATTTATATTTCTCAATAAATTATAGAAAAAGTAACTGAGCAGTATAAATGGAATAAACAAAAGATAAGTTGCTAAAAAATGATTGTTCATACCATATGTAGCATACACATCTGCAACAGTTTGAATAACAAAAAGCGACATCAAATAAATAACTAAGCTTTTGTAAGCCTTACTTTTTCCGGCAAAACCAACAAAATAAAGTATTGTATTTATAAATAATACCGAAAGCCCTATGTAAGATAAAATCTTTAATAAATACATATACCGAAGTAAGCACAATTTATAACTGTAACCAAAAGCGTAATTTAAATATAAATTTATTTTCTGTAAAAGTACAGTAAATGCAGGAGGTTACAGTTTAAACCCGTTGTTTTCCTACAAAACGAATAGTAAAATCGATAAAATTATTCGATTCTATGTTCAAATCCGATAAAATCAGGTAGAATTACCTGGTTTTTGCCTCTACTATTTATATAAATTTAGCATCGCAAAATATCAACCGATATGTCGGTTACTACTTCAGATTTACCAGAATAAAAATCATATCCAATCACCAATCACCTTTCTAAAAACATCCTTACGAGGATGTTTTTTGCTTTTAGCATCTACAAAAAATTACTATTACATAATATTTTCTTTACATACATTTTCGGATTTTTGTACTTAAAAACATGACCCGACTCAATATACTTTTTTTGTTATTGCTTGCTACTTTTTATAGTAAAGCACAATCTGATATTAATGGACTAAAAGTTGCCTTTTTGGCCGATGTACATTTACAGGATCTTTATGGTACTCTTAGTGATAACAACTACAAAGGAATTGTAAATCCGAAGAATGGAAAGCCTGTACTTATCCGCACAATGGAATCGCAACTGCATTCTACCCGTATATTCAACGAGAACTATTTTGCTTTTATAGCTGCATTAGACGATATAGCAAAACGAGATATTCATTATGTAGCCCTACCTGGCGATTATACTGACGACGGGCAACCATTGCACCTTAGAGGTCTGGAGAAGATACTTTCAGAATATGGTACTAAATATAATATCTCTTTTTTTATAACTACAGGTAACCATGATCCGGTTGGGCCTTTTGCACAACCGGCCGGTAAAGACGACTTTTTAGGAAAAGACGGAAAACCACAGGCCATTTTTAGTAATAAAGATATGTATACCACTAAAATTGATGAAAACCCCGTTGTAGTATCTGCCGATATTACAAAAATGGGATATCAGGATGTTACCACTTATCTTAAAAATTTTGGTTTCTTTCCAAAAGAAAACTATAAGTATTGGGCAACGCCCTTTAGTAATTACAGCCCTGATAATTATTCAACAGCTGAAGCTGTAAAGCAGTCTTCCCTTACTAATCGTGTTTATGAAGTAGCACCCGGTTATACGGTGCCTGACGTCAGTTACCTCGTTGAACCTGTTAAAGGATTGTGGTTACTTGCCATAGACGGCAATGTATATATTCCTAAAAGCAATAGTAATGGCAATGCTATGAATCCTAAAAATTATTCAGGAGCAGATCTGGGTTATAACAATGTACTTACACACAAAAAACATCTCATAGAATGGGTCAAAAAAGTTACTGCAGAAGCCAATAAACGTGGTAAAGTACTAATTACCTTTAGCCACTACCCTATGGTAGAATTTAATGATGATGCCTCGCATGAAATTGAGGAACTGATGGGCAAAGGCAAATGGCAGCTCGACCGCGTTCCTGAAGAAGAAGTTGCCAGGATTTTTGCCGATGCCGGAATTAAAATTCATTTTGGCGGACACATGCACATTAACGATACAGGTATACGTAAAACAGAAAGCGGCAATACCATTGTAAATATTCAGACACCTTCATTAGCAGCATACATTCCGGCTTACAAATTATTAACTATAAAAAACGATAATGAAGTAGAGATAGAAACTATTGTTGTTGATAATGTGCCACGCTATAACGAGCTTTTTGACTTATATAAAACAGAACATGAATATTTAACTTCAATTCATGCTAAAGACATTTGGAACAATGAGATATTAAAAACTAAAAGCTATCATAAATTTACTGATTTTCATTTAAAAGAACTGGTAAGGCTTCGTTTTTTACCGGATGACTGGCCATTAGAATTCAGGACATTTTTATCAGGACTATCCGGAGATGAATTACTCATTCTTTCTAATATGGATAATAAAGAATCTTTTATGCTATTACTAAAAGACAGAGCAAAATTCAAAGCAGATTGGCAAAAAGCTACGACAAAAACGAAAGATGTGCTTAAGAAAAATAGTCTTGAATTAAGCGATTTTAAAAAATGGAATGGAATTGATCTTATAACCGATTTTTATCGTATTCGTAGTGCCGACAGACTTGCTATAAATGATATTGGTACTAACCGCATAAAGCAATATGAAATTCTTAAGGATATTGTTTTTGAAAATCTGAACAACGAACAGTCAGAAGATACAATCCGTACAAATTTTGGCCTTTTTATAAATATATTAGATAAATTTTTGAATGGCGCCCCGGCAAATCATTTTGAAATAAATTTAAAATCAGGCGAAGTGAAAAATCTTAACAAATAAAAAAGGACATCATTAAGTGATGCCCTTTCCCTTCTAAGTAACTAAACTTATTTTGTTCCGATAAGTGGATTATTTCTCACATAACCACCATCATCAAATTTTACCTGATAAGTCGTTGGAAACAATTTTCCAGGTATATAGTAATCTGTACTTATAATCTGTGCTCCTGATGCTTTTGCATGTTCAAATGTTGTATAATCATTTTTACGCGCCTGATATGTAGTACTATCCGCTCTTGACCTTATTATATATCCTTTTTTTACCAGTTCAGGAATATCTGTATCCTTATCAGCATCATTTCTAAACATAGCTGCTGCTTCTGGTGTACCCGGTTGTGCGTTTACAAATGCTACACGACCTTTAAGAGATGGATGCCCTTCCATATACATTTTCATTTTGTTTTTACTATCGTCAAGCAGAAACAGGAACTTACCTTTTGCATGTTTCATATCAGGCCAGTTTCCTTTAAGTACTGCTTCTTCAAGAGTAGCATATTTACCTCTTACCATATCGGGAGTTATAAGCTTATCTTTTCCAAGATTTGTTCGTATTACATTATCCACTTCATCAAAAAGCTGAGGTGTAAAAGCTTCAGGAGTTGTACCAAAACGATTCGTATAGCCATCTTTAGGTTCTAACGTAATAAATACAGGTACATGCCCTGGGTGTTCATCAGACCATTTTTTTAACATCTTAAGACAACCTTCAAAAGTAAGCACCGAACTCCTGAAATCAAGATCTACCATATGGATAATCTTAAAACCCGGTTTGTTCATCTCTCCGTTAGGATCATAAGCCTTTTCAGATTTTGCCATCTCCAGTCCTTTAGGGTGTGCATACCTTCCACCCTTACTATCGGCATAAATATCTATCTCAAGATTGCGAAGTCCCATGTTTAACTGATCTGTAATAGGGATATGCTCATACTGGACTCCTGCAATAGCGGAATCTTTTTCGTAGATCACCTTATATAAAGCAGGCTCAATAGCTGTTTTGTAACTATTGTGTGACCCTATAACCTGTAGCTGGTTAAGTTTTAAATTGTCATTTTGAGCATTTGCATGTGTAAAAGTAAATGCAGATAAAATAACCGTACATAACGGTATGAATGATTTCATAGTGTAATTATTTATTAAATAGTGAAGTACGAAAGAATTAATTATACCCGGATTTCAGGTATGCATGCAAAAGTAGAATTAGGTAGTTAATTTTTTGTTATTGTAAGAAAAACAAACCGCGAACTCTACGTAAGTTTTATGTAAACCTCCAGCAACGAAACCGTTTTAGCTATAAGATCACTTAATTTAAACATAACCTTCACGAAAAACGTTTTGGGTTTTCATTCCCTTATTTCGCAGTCAATATTTAATGTGTTTTTACGGAAAGACGTAATCAAATTTTAAATACCAAAAACTGGAAATCATTTTAACAATAAAACCGCAGCTGCGCCAACAGCTGCGGCCAATTAAGCATCGTGAAACCAATAACTTAATTCAATGAATTTTAAAATTACAAATTCTAAACTAAAAAACCTGTGTTTTTTAGTTCCGGCTTTGCTCTCCCTTCAGGCAGGCTACAGTAGGAAAACAGTGGTTGAACCACCAACAACAAATTTTAAGCCTGAAAATTCGGCTTTAACCAATTCATTTTTCAGCGCTGCAGCACAACAGCAGCAAACTGTAAAAGGAAAGGTTTTAGACGAAAACGGAATGCCTTTACCAGGTGCAGCAATCATGGAAGAAGGAACTACAAACAGTGTCGTTACTGATATTGATGGTAACTTTGAAATTTCTGTCGCTAAAGGAAAGTCGCTTAGTATTATTTATGTAGGCTACAAAACACAAACCATTGTAGTGTCAGGAAGCAACATTTCTGTAAAACTACTACCAGACGCTTCTGAACTTAAAGAAGTTATGGTTATAGGTTACGGTAAACAAGCTAAAAAAGATGTTACGGGAGCTGTTACACAATTAAATGAAGAACAGTTTAGACAAGGTATGAATACTTCTGCAGATCAGCTTTTGCAAGGTAAGGTAGCCGGTGTACGTGTTGTACAAACAAGTGGCGAACCTGGTGCAGGTGTAAATGTAACTATTCGTGGAGTTGGTTCTATCCGTAGCGGAAGTACACCTCTGTTTGTGGTAGATGGTGTGCCTTTATCTAACGACGATGTTAGCCCGGGCGGATCTAACGTAGGTTTTGGAGCATCTTCAGCTAAAAACCCACTTAACTTCCTTAATACAAGCGATATCGAATCTATCTCTGTGTTGAAGGATGCTTCTGCAGCTGCCATATATGGTGCAAGGGGTTCTAACGGTGTTGTTATCGTTACAACTAAAAAAGGACGTACAGGAAAAGCTTCGTTTACAGCAGATTCATATTTAGGATTCTCAACTTTAGGACACAAACTCGATTTGCTTAGCTCTAACGAATATAGAAAAGCTATAAAAGATCCTGCATTTGACCATGGTGGAAATACTGACTGGCAGGATGTTATCTTTAGAACTGCCGTTACTAAAAATAATGCATTATCGTTTGCAAAACAAACAACTACCGGTAACTACTACGTTTCATTATCTCAAATGGATCAGGAAGGTATTATTCACCAAAGTAACTTTAAGCGTACAACAGCAAGGATTAATGCTGCAGAATCATTCTTAGATGATGAGCGCCTTAAGATAAAAGTAAACCTTACTGCGAGTGAAACAAAAGACAACGGCGTACCTACAAGTGATGATGGTGGTTCTAACGGACAGCTTATTATCCATACACTTATGGCAAACCCTACGCGTAATGTATTTAATGCAGATGGTACTTACACAAACTTTAATATGAACGCTCACTACAATCCTGCGTACCTTCTTAGCATCTATGAAGATGAGACACGTACTACAAGGATATTAAGTAACATGGAAACATCGTTCAGGATCGTTAAAGGTTTAGAATATAGATTAAATTTAGGTATAGACCGTTCTATGGCAGAAAGGAATACTACAATATATCCTAACCTTACCGATCTTACTCCTGCCGGAAAATATGTACAAAATAACTTAGAGTCTAAAAACTCTCTTATTGAACACTACTTGACATACAATTTTACCAGCGAAAAACACAAACTTGAAGTACTTGGCGGTTTCTCATACCAAAAATTCGAAAGATCAGGAAGTAGTTTTAGTGTAGATAATATTTCAAATAAAGGCCAGGGCGTAGATCCTAGAAATAATCCTGGTGCTTCAGGTGTACAGTCTGGTGTTGCAGGTTTTGCTCAGATCAATGAACTTCAGTCTTATTTTGGCAGGGCTAACTATTCGTTTGACGGTAAATATCTACTTACGGCATCCGTAAGAGCTGATGGTTCTACACGTTTTGGTATAAATAACAAATACGGTTATTTTCCGTCATTTGCTGCAGGATGGAACATTGCTGAGGAAAACTTCTTAAAAGGAGCATCATTTGTAAATTCATTAAAACTTCGCGGTAGCTGGGGACAAACTGGTAATCAGGAAGTACAGAATAAGTTAACAAAAGCAAGTTATTCTATTACAGGTGCAGATGGTTACTATTTGTATGATGATTTAAATCTTGTAAAAGGTATATATCAACCAAGAACAGCAAATCCTGACCTTAAATGGGAGGTTGTTACCCAGTATAACGTTGGTTTAGATTTCAGTTTATTCAACGACAGGTTATACGGAACTGTTGATTACTTTAATAAAAGTACTACAGATGCGATCCTTAACATACCGGCACCTGTTTTAAGCCCTGCACCGGATGTTTATGTTAACATGGGTGGAAAAATTATTAATAAAGGTTTAGAGTTCATGGTTGGGGGCAAAATTATTGACAATCAGGATTTCTCATGGTCTATGGATGTAAATGGTGCTACACTTAACAACAAAATAGAAGATCTTCCTGTTTCTCAAATTCTTTCTGGTACAATATCAGGTCCGGGTCAGTCTGGTGTAACTGCTAACATTTACAAAAGCGGATACTCTGCGGGTTCATTCTACTTGCTTAAAAACATTGGTTTTGATGAAAAAGGAGCACCTATTTACCAGGATAAAGACGGTAATGGTTTAATTGACGACAGAGACAAGTATATTATAGAAAGTGCTATACCTACCTTCTCTTACGGTATCAATACAAACCTGCGTTACAAGAACTTTGACCTTGCGTTATCTTTCATCGGCCAGACAGGTGGTTACCTTCTAAACAATACAGGACTGAATGCATTGAACATCAACAACCTTGCATCTGACAGGAACGTTACTTCAGATTATTACCACTCAGGTGCAAACCCTGCAAACGCTCCTAAGATATCTACATTGTATCTTGAAAAATCAGATTTCATCCGTCTAAATACAGCGCGTATAGGCTATAACTTTAAACCTGACAATGTTAAATGGCTTCAGGGAATAACGTTTTATGTAACCGGATCTAACCTGTTTACAATTACAAATTACAGCGGTTTCGACCCCCTTATCAACAGTCCTAAACCTAATAACGGTAATCAGTCAATTGGTATAGATTATTCAAGCTACCCTACCGCCAGAACATTTATTTTTGGTACAACTCTTAAATTTTAATACATGAAATTCAATAAAATATTCAGAAAGACAACAATAATCACTGCTTGTGCGGCTCTTGTTTTTGCAGGTTGTACAAACCTTGATGAAGATGTTATAGATGAGGTTCTAGGTAATGAATCCTCAGATGCCGCAGCAGCTCTTGCCGCAGCTTATGACCGTTTAGGTGACCGAACCTTTACTGATAATGGCGGTATGATCGCTATGCAGGAATACAGTAGCGATATCGCTTTATTGCCTACACGAGGAAGCGACTGGGGAGATGGTGGTAAATGGCGTGATATGCATGAGTATACCTGGAGTCCTGACAATGCAGTAGTTACTGATAACTGGAACCTTCTTACTAATGGTATTACGCGTTCGCTTTTAGCTATAAGAGCTATTGAGGGAAGTACACATCCTGATAAGATCATTTTCCTTGCTGAAGCAAAAGTACTTTTAGCTTTCTATACCTATACAACTCTTGATCTTTATGGTCAGGCTCCATACCGTGATCCTGTTTCTTCAAATTCTCCGTTAGTTATCCTTAAAGCAGATACTGCTATCGATGACCTAATTAAAAACGTTGAAGCTGAAATACCAAATCTTGCAGCTTTAGGAACGCAAAAAACACACAACGGAAGGTTTACTAAAGAAGGTGCTTATGCCCTTTTAGCTCAAATGTATCTTAACCGTGCTGTATACAAAGACCGTTATAACGCTTCATCAAGCTTTAATTTTACTGAACCTGCGGTTGATGGTAACGGTACTGATATGGATAAAGTTATTTATTACTCTAACTTGGTTATTAATTCAGGTAAATTTAGCCTTGCAAGTAATTATTTTGATAGCTTCTCTATTGATAATAAAGGAGGTAAAGAACTTATATTTGCAATTACACAAAAAATTGACAAAATACGTGATGGTGATAATGACCTTGCTTATATGTCATGTGAACGTAATCAGAGGGTATCTCCAGGTAACAGGGGTACAAACGGATCATGTATTACTCCTGAGTTTTATGCAAGCTGGGATAATAACCACGATGACCCTAGGTTCCATAGATATTACCAGTACAACGATGGTACCTGGTTTATGAACGATGCTACTACAACAAGCGTACCTGCTAATGATTTTGTACCGGGTACTACATCACCATGGTTCCATTTTAACAGAGGTATCCAGGCAGGTCAGCAATATGGTCCTAAACTAGTTACAGGTAGTGCAGCTTTTGAAATGGTGAACGGAAGAATAAAAGTATCTCCACTTGTATGTGAAAAGAGTACTACTACTCCAATGGATTTTACTCCTGCTCTTAACTTTAGCAATCCTGCACAATCTGTATTTGCTCAAAACGAGATCAACCGTGGTGCACGTTGCTTTAAATTTGAATTTGATCCGGGTGATGGTAAAAATAACGGTTCAAGTAAAGTTGATATTCCACTTTTCCGTTTAGGAGGTATCTATACAATGAGAGCTGAAGCTTACCTTCGTAAAGGCGAAACAGGCCTTGCTCTTGCTGATATTAACATGCTACGTACAAGCAGAACACGTGAAGGCCTTTTTGGTAATGTTGCGGGTACTCCAATAACTGCTATAGATATGGATATCCTATACAAAGAAATAGGTTTCGAAATGTACTGGGAAATGTGGAGACGTCCTCAAATGGTACGTTTTGGCAAATTAGATCTTCCTTTACCGGGATCTGCTAAACCTGCAACACCTGCATTCAGAAGGATTTTCCCTATACCACAACAAACGCTTGATGTAACTAAGGGCTTTAGCCAGAATTTTGGTTACGTAAATTAATATCCCCTTCAATATAATGTAAAAGGGCGGCCATATGGCCGCCCTTTTGTTTTGCTCGTAAAGCCGGTAAAAAAAACCTTTTAAATAAGGCATAAAAAAAGGAGCAGCGGCTTACTACCACGCTGCTCCACATCTAATAAATCTTACTGAAACACACAGTGCAGACCTAAAATATATTTTTTAAAAAACAGGCAGGTTTATATCTGATTACCCTGAAAGTAATAAGTGCAGCCATTTACGGGGGAAATAAAATAAACTGCTAACCTGCCTGGTTTTTTACTCAATTTAAAATTATCAAGTAATAGTATTTCTTCTTTGTTACATGACAAATATCAGCAGAAACTATTGCACCGGAAAGGTAGAAAATACCTGTTTTATAAAAGTAGGTATTTTTACCTGTTTTTATAAAACATATAATTTAAATAACCGGAAGTTCTTCCACACGGATAACTCCCTGCTGTATAGCGTAAATAACAAGTCCTGCTATATTCTTTGCTCCGGTTTTCGCGAACAGATTGTTTTTATGTCCTTCGGCGGTACGCTGTGTAATGAACAGCAAATCGCCAATTTCTTTTGCGGTTTTTTGCTGGCAGATCAGTTTTAAAACATCAATTTCTCTTTCAGACAACAGTTCTTCTTCCTGCAACACCGGCCTGGGTACTTTTGCGGGTATTTGCTCCCTTAGTGTATCCAGTTGATCATCTTTAAAATAGTAGCCCTGTCTCTGTACTGTACGAATAATATCCACAAGCTGAACAGGTGAAATACCTTTTGGTAAGAATGCTGCTACTCCTGTTTTGAGCATAAAGCCCATAAACAGTTTTTGGTAATGAGACGATATTACAATAACCTTTATTTCAGGATAGCGTTCTTTAACCTGTTGGGTAACTTCTATACCATCCATACCTGCCATTTTCAGGTCTAGTAATGCAATATTAGGCAATGTCTCCGCAGCAGAAAGCGATGCGAGCAGTTCTTCGCCACTATTAGAGGTAAATAGTACTTCTATCCCATCAATACTTTGCAGGTATCCCTGTAGCAGGCTAACAATTAAAGCATCGTCGTCGGTTATCGTGATTGTAATATTTTCCATGTATGTAGTAAGGTTTACTTTATAACGGCAGCAATTATGGTTCTAGTACCCCTGCCCTCTACCGATTTTACTTTATACTGTGCATTAAGGTACTGCATTCTCAGTTCAAGATTACCAAGGCCAAGACCTTTTTTAAATTGAGTAGTGTCGAAACCACGACCATTATCAGAAATGACTAATATAAAAAACTTGTCTGTATATCTCAGGGTTACATTTACATTGGTAGCCTGAGCATGCTTATTGATGTTTACAAGAAGTTCCTGCATGACACGTAGTACCTGTATTTTAGATTCCGATGGCAGATCCTGAGCATTACGAATATCTTTGTGATACTTCACGATAAATTTATCCTTCCACGGACTTAAAATATCATCAATAAGTTCTTCAATGCGGGAATAATCCAGTAAAGGCGGTGTAAGGTCGTGCGATATACGCCTTGCCTCGGCGATACTTTCTTCAAGCATACTATCAATATCAGTGGCAGAAGCGCCAATCTGGCTTTTCATTTTAACAACAACAAGTTTGCCTATAAGGCTATCATGCAGGTCGCCGGCAATACGCATACGTTCCTTTTCCTGAGCATATAAGTTCGTTTCAAGCAATTTCTTTTGATGTTCCAGCTGTAGGCGCGTTTCACGCAAATTTGCTTCTGTCATGCGTTTATATCCGGCATGAAGTATCCTTACAACAAAAAAGAGAAGTGTAGCTATAAAAACAACAATTATCGCGATCCAGAAGGCAATAACCTGCGGGTCCTTCCATTTTTCCATATTGAATTGATTAGATACAAATAAAAAAGCGAGGTGCTGATTAAAATTCCTAACCAAAACCAAAACCCAATAGCTGCATTAATAATGAAATTATAAGGTAGAAAAAATAACATATTAATTGAGAAAAAAACCAATATTACAGCATTTAACTTAAAGTTATTCCACTTAGATTCTTTAAAGACACTTATCTTTTCATAGAAAAATGCAAGAGCCAACATTATTATCATAAAATTGTCTACTATTTTAGAATAAGTTTGAAATTTTTTTGCATCAGGATTAAAGACATATATTTCCCAGAATATATAACTAATTGCTAACACACTTAATCCGATAATAACTTTATGCTGTATTTTAAATAAAAACTTATAATAAAAGTAAAGGAATAATAGTAATTCTATAAGGCTGTATGCGAGAAGTACAATTAAATTATTTCCTCTGTAATGTCCGAATATTCTACCGGTAATATCTACTAAAAGCATTACTGCAAGATAAACAGTAATGCTCTTATGTATAACATCTAAAGATCTATAGGTATAAAATCCAAATATCAATCCTACTATCAGAATTACTGGAGATACAAAATTTAATAAGTTATAAAACTTTAGAAAATCCATTAAATATATATTTATGGTAATAATGCAAAATTAGCTTGTGCAATTGCAGCTGCACCAAAAGGAGGAACTGACTGTACGAAATCATCAAATGCTAAAACGTTACCAATATTATTAGTAACAATAAGGTCAGCAGCATAACTAACTGTTGCTTGTGGTGTGCTTTTTAAAGCAAAAGAAACCTTAGTTGACTGTACTTCAAAATCAGCTATGTCAATAGCAAATGCTTCATAAATACCTATAGAACTATTTACCTGCTGTGGTACCCAGGTATTGTAATTGTTATTCCAGTTAGCTATTCTCAATAGGGCCTCTTTAGAATCTATATTTCCACCACCGACAATCGTCTGAACTTTACAAACTGTTGTATATTGATTAATAGTATTAACATATTGATCTTTATCATAGTTAGAAGGCACCATGAAAAAATAGAAGGCGTTATTGTAAATCCCCGGATAAGCATGGATTTTTGGCGATGCAGCTGCATAAGCGGGAATAGTAAAAGCAAAAGCATTACCCTGATGAAAATAACCTAAAAGTTTAGCTGTATTCTGGCGATCATTTTCCCAATTCGCAATACTTTGTGTAATTTCGGCTGAAGTCATAAATAAAAAATTTGGTTAATATTTTAAATAACGAATAATCGATTTTAACAAAAATAACCTTTTTTACCTGACATTTGCAATACTCTTCAATAATTTAAAATTAATAAATTACTCAGTGTTTATAAGGGTTTTAATATTATCGACTTAAAAGAAAATACCAAATTAAAAAAACAAATATCAGACACAAATTTTAACATTTCAGTATTCTCCGTCCACATAATACCAGCTTCCACCCTCATTAATAAATGTAGATTTCTCATGATGTACCTGTGCTCTTAACCTTTCGTCAAGATAGTAAGCCTTAAACTCTACAGTAGTTTCGGTAGCGTTAAGTACTTCGAGTTTTAACCATTGATTGCTCTTTGCCCAATCTAACATTGCTGCTTTACTATGATGCCTGCGTTCTTTAGGAGCTGTGGTTTGCCAAAGGTATTCGGCATTATGAACAGCATAGGCGCTATAACGTGAACGCATTAATGCTTCTGCTGTAGGAGCTTTTTCAGTTCCTGAGATATAAGGCTCACAACAATTAGCAAACGCTTTACCGGAACCACAATAACAATTAGTTAAAGACATGTTATTTGTTAAGATTGAGGATAAATTCGAGTATTCCGTTTACATCGAGTACATGATGCGGATCTGTATTTATAACCGCGTTGTTGGGCATAAAAGGCATCTGGGCAGTTTCTGGCATTTGAACAACAATATTGCCTCCTGCTTTTTTTATAGCCAGTAATCCTTCGGTACCATCAGCGTTAGCTCCCGAAAGTAGAATTGCGGCAAGTGAAGATCCGTATACTTCAGCTGCCGATTCAAAGGAAACATCAATACTTGGCCTGCTATAGTTTATTTTTTCAGAAGTATCAAGAGATAAGATATCATTTGCTTCAAACAATAAATGATAATCTGAAGGCGCAACATAAATAAATCCGGGTTGCAAAGGCGTTTTATCTTCTACTTCCCTGACCGTTATTTTTGATTTATGAGATATAAGCTCTTCAAGTGTAGAGTCTTCTGCCGTTTTTCTGTGCAGTACTAAAACAATAGCAAATGATGGGATAATGGTTAATTGAGGGAGTAATTCCATAAGCACTTCAAGGCTTCCGGCAGAACCCCCAATTATAAGTACTTTGTAGTTATGCATTACTCTGTTTTCTTCCATATTTTATCTTTGTTCAGCTGCTTGTATCTTTTTTGCAGTGACGAAAATTTTAAAGTTTCTTTTGTTCCTAGAGCCAGATAACCTAGCTTGGCAAGGCTATTATCAAAAAGAGTAAAAGCCCTTTCCTGTAATTCCTTATCAAAATAGATAAGCACGTTGCGGCATAGTATCAGATCAAATTCATTAAACGATCCATCTGATACAAGGCTATGTTCGGAATATACCATTTTAGCCGAAAGGTCGCTGCTAAATTTTGCAAACCCGTAATTTGCCGTATAATAATCTGAAAAGTCTTTTTTTCCTCCTGAAATCCTATAATTTTCAGAATACTGTTTCATCATCTGTAAAGGAAAAATTCCCCTTTTAGCGGTATTCAATACCTGTGGGTTAATGTCTGTAGCATATATAAGCGATTTATGAAGCAAATTTGCTTCCTGCAATACTATCGCCATAGAATATACCTCTTCACCCGATGCGCATCCTGCGTGCCATAACCTGATAAAAGGTTTGGTAGCCAAGACAGGAACTATTTCTTCCCTCAGCACTTTATAGAACAGGGGATCGCGAAACATCTCGGTTACATTTACCGTGATTTCCTCAATCATTCGCTTAAAATAATCAGGTTCTGTTCTAACCCTGGATAACATTTCGCCAAGATTCTTAAAGCCATCCATCTGGTACAGACGGTCTACCCTTCTTTTTAAAGATGCTCTCGAGTAACCGCTAAAATCAAAACCGTGGTATTCAAACACTTCATTTATCAATACCTCAAGTTCACGGTCGTTTATCATAGTTTAAATAGCGCTAAGAATATGTAATAGTTTATCTACATCAATAGGTTTAGATACATAATCATCTGCCCCGGCTTCAAGGCATTTTTCCCTGTCGCCTACCATGGCTTGTGCTGTAACTGCAATTACAGGCAGCTTATCGCCACCGGGCAGCTTTCGTATTAACGGAATAGCTTCATAGCCGTCCATATCAGGCATCATCATATCCATCAAAACAGCATCTATTGCATTATCACTTTGTAAAAGCTTTATTGCCTGCTCTGCACCTGTACACGAAAGGCATTCGTAAGACTTTGCCTTTAACGTAGCAGAAAGTGCAAAGATATTACGCGCGTCGTCATCTACAATTAAAATTTTCTTTTTCATGACTTACTATAGATTATTGCTGATCATAAAGCCAAACTCTTAATAATGAAAGCAGCTGGTCTATATCTACCGGTTTGGTAATATAATCTGACGCGCCTGCATTTATACATTTTTCCCTGTCTCCTGTCATCGCTTTAGCGGTAACTGCAATTACAGGTAAAGTTTTATATTTACTGTTTTCCCTAATTCTGGTAGCTGTTTCATAACCATCCATATTCGGCATCATCATATCCAGTAATACTACATCAACTTCAGGATGTTCCTCCA
>Ga0157370_10001236_pt1 | contig 31989 bp, 34 predicted proteins | sample C35metaG_FD_113463 | JGI IMG/M metagenome (GOLD analysis project Ga0157370, IMG submission 113463) | Corn rhizosphere microbial communities from Kellogg Biological Station, Michigan, USA - C3-5 metaG | ecosystem: Host-associated > Plants > Roots > Rhizosphere > Soil | place: USA: Michigan...
AGATGCGGAGATCAATCTGGACATGATCGTCTCAAATATCGCCCACGATGATCAGGCCCGCCACTCCTTCACCATGCACTCCAGTGATCTGGGCAAGGCACAGGCCGCGCTCAAGCCCGTGCTGGCCTCCATTTCCCCGGAAGCGAAGGTGGAGACGGAAGCCGGTATCGCGAAGCTCTCCGCAGTCGGCATCGGCATGCGTTCGCACTCCGGTGTGGCCGCCACCATGTTCAAGGCGCTGGGTGATAAGGGTATCAACATCGGCATGATCTCCACTTCCGAGATCAAGATCGCCGTCACCGTGGATGAGATCCACATCGAAGACGCCGCCCGCGCCGTGCACGACGCCTTCGAGCTGGACAAGCAGCCCGCCTGATTTCTCCGTATTTCCTTTTTCCAACAGCCGCAGCTCCCATGGGTGCCTGCGGTTGTTGTGCATCAGGCCTATCTCTTCTGCTCCAGTGGGAGGGGAATCGCCTCCCCGGAAGAGGCGTAATGGCTGAGAATGATGCCCGTAGGGGTGGTGCTGGTGCTCACAAGTTTAAAGGAACGCCCCGGAGTTCCCTCCAGGAAGAGTCTCTTGCCTGTGCCCAACACGGTCGGGTAAATGATCAGCAGGATTTCATCCACCAGCCCGCTTTCCAGCACAGCCGGGGTCAGCGTGGTGCTGCCGGAGAGGATGAGATCCTTGTTCCCGCGGGCTTTGATTTGCTGAAGTTTATCGATGAAGTCCGCACCCAGCGCCTTGGCGGGGCCCCATGGCAGGCTGTCAGGCCGGTGGGTCACCACATACTTCGTCGCTGCGTTGATGCGGCTCCCTATGGCGCTTTCCGGAGCCTTCGGCCACCATTCGGACCAGGCGTCATAGGTGCGGCGGCCCAGTAAGAGATCAAAGGCATCGCCATAGGCAGCAGTGACCGCCTGTGCTCCAGCCGGGGTGCGATACGGCGCCGTCCAATCGCCATACGGGAAATCATCCCCGCAGTTCGATACCTGAATCACCCCATCCAGAGAGATGTGTTCGATGATTTTGAGCGTTCTCATATGTTTGAGACGAATGAGCGGAAGGGATCAGGACATTTTATCCACTTTTGGAAAGGACCAATGGCTTTCGGAAGATGGTCAATCACACGTTTCCCATCCGCTACTTGAACACAATCATTGCAGTTGTGTGACGTGCGTCGCCTGCGTCACGCAATTACGTTGTTTGTGTCCAAATGGTAGTTAGGAAAGGGCACTAAGGGGATGGGACATTCCTGTCCTGCCTCTTCATCCCAAGACTCACTTACAACGCAAGACAAGAATGTCCTGCCTTCCTATTTGCTGTATCCGATGCGTTAGGGTGAATGGTGCGCCTACTCCGGTGAATTCGCAACCTACCTCCACCGGACCTCTCGGAGAGAGTTCCCTGCCTATGCGAAGACAGAGCGGACCGTTTTCCGCTGAACTTCAAAAAGTGCGTCACGCGCGTCATCTGCGTCACGAAACCACGTTGTTTGTGTCCAAGTTGTGGTTGGGAAATAGAGTGGATCGAGGAAATGAGGAGGCGAGCCTGCTCACTTCCCTTTTTCCGGGCCACCCCTGCCTCGGGCCTCGGTTCACATTTTTACGATTTCCACACGGCGGTTTTTGGCGCGGCCGGCTTCATCCACATTGGGTGCCACGGGAGCGGCCATGCCCACGCCTACGGGAATGATGTCACTGCTGGAAACTCCGTAGTCCTTGATGAGGGCGGAGGTGACGGCGGCGGCACGTTTCTGGGAGAGGGCTTGGTTGTGCTCGTACTCGCCCTGATTGTCCGTGTGGCCTACGATGAGGTAGCGGCCTTTATCCTCCTTGATGGCCTTCGCCATTTCGGTGAGGGCTTCAGCGGAGTCTGCCTTCAGCTCGGCTTTATCCGTATCGAAATAAACACCGTAAATGGCGATGCGGCCGGTGGCGGCGATGGTGCTGGTGATTTCCTCTGCCTTCACCACCTTCATGCGGGCTTCCATCGGCTTGGCCTCCAGGATGTCCACCCGGACGACGGTCTGGCCCTTGTCGAGTCCGTGATTTTCCTTCAGTTTGGCAAAGCCGCTGGTCACATCATCAAGGATGAAGGCATAGAGGGTGATGGTCACATCCGCACCGTTCTTGTCCTTACCCCGCAGCACGGCGTAGCGCTGTTGGCCGTGGTTGAACTCATGAAGATACTGGAGCTGATCCGTCTTCTTGGCTGCGGGGAAAATTTGCGCGACGAAGCGGTTGTAGCCGTCATCCAGTTCATCATCCGCAGCGGTGAAAAGCTTTTCAAAACCTGCAGGTTTCAGGTCTTCCTCATACTGTCGCACGGCTTCCAGCGTGGAGACATCTCCCGGCAGCTTGTAGTAGATGGTGGTGTGGACGCCTTCGAGCTTCTCCTTCTTCGTGTCCTTGAAGGCACCCTTGTCGTAGTCGAACTGGACCTTCTCCAGCGCGACGTTCATTTCGTCGAATTTTGCGAACTTGTACCAGATGATTTCGGACCCCTCCACGCGTTTGAGGGCAGGGTGGTCTTTGGAGCCCGGTTCGTCCGCAGCACTGAGAGGGAGCAGGGAAGCACCGAGTAGAATGGCCGGGAGAAGAAATTTCATGGTAGGCATTAGATTGGATTGCAGGATGACATCACAGGCTTTTCACTTGTCGCTAAAGGAGCATTAGAGGGGAAAAATTTCAACCTCCAAGCGTGGGTGGGCCATCATTAGTTAGGCGTAGCACGTGGCCTGTGCATGCCTGATAGCGCGACAATCCGTGATGTTGGCGTCCTGGCAGAAGCCGCCGTCCTCACTTCATGCTGGAGAGCGTCTGGAAGATGGCGGTGATCATCAGGTAGGCCATGGTGCCGATGAGGCCGGCCATGATGATCAGTACCACCGGCATGATGAGTGCCATGATGCGCTGGAGATCCTTGTCCAGTTGCTTGTCATAGCGCTCCGCCGCACGCCGCAGGGCGACGTCGATCTTTCCGGTCTGCTCACCTACGGATACCATGTCGATCAGAAGGGGCGGGAAGGAGCCATTGCGGATCAGCGCCTTGGAAAGGGCGCGGCCGTCACCCACCTGATCGATCACATGATTCATGGCTCCCCGCAGGGAGAGATTCTGGGTGGCATCGCGTGCCAGTTCCAATGAGCGGAGCAGGGGCAGTCCATTGCCTACGAGGTTGGCCATGGTTTCCAGAAACTGCACGTAGAAGCGGCTGCTGATGACCGGGCCGATGAGTGGCAGCTTCAGTTTCATGCGATCCCAGGTGGGCTTGTTCGCCTCATTGTCTTTCCACGCCTTGAAAAAGATGCCACCCGCGATCAGGGCGATGACGAAGGCGATCCAATACTTTTTCATCACATCCGAAAGGCCGATGAGAATGGCCGCCCCGAGGGGGATCTTCGCGCCCGGCGTGCTGGAAATCAGCTGGGTGAGCTGCGGAATGAGGGTGGTGACGAAAACGATGGAAACGGCGATGCCTGCCACGACGAGGAAGGCGGGATAGATCAATGCCAGGATCAGGCGGGCCTGGAGTTCCGCCAGTGTCTTCAGGTAGTGGGCCTGGCGCTTGAGGATGGTGTCCAGTGCGCCGGATGCCTCACCCGCTGCGGCCAGTGAGCAATAAAGCGGCCCGAAGGAAGGGCTCACTTTTTTCAATGCCACGGAGAAGTTCACCCCATCCCGCACGATCTGGCGGACGCGGAAGGAGACGACCTTGAGGTTCCCCAGTTCCTGGCGGTTTTCCATGGACTTGAGGGCGGGCTCCAGTTGCAGGCCTGCCCCCAGCATGTCCGAGAGTTCCTCGGTGAAAAGGATCACCTCCTGGCGCTTCAGCTTCACCGGGCCATCCGGCAGGTCTTCCTCCTTCGTCTCATTCTTCGCCACTGGCTTGGCCACGACTTCGCGCCGCTCCTTCACGGCGGGAGTGGTGGTTTTTTTCACCTTGGGCGTGGCGGGGGTGCTTTCACTCAGATTGACCGGCTGGAGCCCACGCTTGTCCAGCACACGGAGAGCCTCCGGGCGGTCAATGGCATCGATTTCCCCGGTAGTGACGGAGCCATCGGAGGAGAGAGCTTTGTAGGCGAAGAGAGGCACGCGGTTTCCTGGTTGCTGGTTTTCCGGATTCAGGACAGGAGGATCACTCTGCGCCGCCGAGGTCCGAGGAGGTGACGGAAATCACTTCCTCCACCGTGGTCTCACCTTGCAGCACCTTGTGCCAGCCGTAGGTGCGCATGGGCACGTAGCCATCGCGGTATGCCTGGGCGCGGAGATCATTGGAAGGGGCGCCGTGGGCCACCAACTCCTGCATGGGCTGGGTGACGAGGATCACCTCGTAGATCGCCAGCCGCCCGGAGAATCCGGTATTCCGGCAGCGATCACAGCCGCGTGGTGAAAAGGCCTGCCCTGGAATATCCAGAGGAATGCCCAGCTCGATCTTGTCCTGCTGGGAAAGCTCCCGGTGTGCCTTGCAGTGGGGGCAGAGGCGACGGACCAGCCGTTGTGCCAGGAAGGCGCGCACCGCGGCGGAGACGAGGAAGGGTTCCACTCCCATATCCACCAGACGGCTGATGCCGCCCAGGGCGTCATTGGTGTGGAGGGTGGAAAAGACAAGGTGGCCGGTGAGTGAGGCCCGGATGGCGATCTCCGCCGTCTCCAGGTCCCGGATTTCCCCGATCATCACAATGTTCGGGTCCGCCCGCAGGATGGAACGGAGAGCGGCGGCGAAGGTGAGGCCGATCTCGGACTTCACGGCAATCTGCATCACACCGGGCAGTTTGTTTTCCACCGGATCCTCCACCGTTACGATGCGGCGTTCCGGGTGGTTCACCTCACTGAGGAAGGAGTAAAGGCTGGTGGACTTACCGGAACCGGTGGGTCCGGTGATGAGAATGATGCCGTTCGGCAGGTGCAGCAGGGTCTCGATCTTGCTGCGCACGAAGGGTTCCATGCCCAGCTTCTCCAGATTGAATTTCTGCTGGTTCAGAAGGCGGAGGGAAACACTCTCCCCCTCCACGGTGGGCACGGTGGCCACCCGGACGTCGATCGTTTGTCCCTCGAACTGGAGGTTGATCCGTCCGTCCTGCGGCACCCGGCGTTCCGCGATGTCCAGGCGGGACATGATTTTCAGACGGGCGATCACGGAACTCTGCAGCGCCTTGATGTTTTCCGGCACGGCGATTTCCAGCAGCCGCCCATCGATGCGGTAGCGGATGCGGAGGTTGTTCGCCAGCGGCTCCACGTGGATGTCCGTCGCGCGTTGATCCAGCGCCTCGCGGAGAATCTGGTTCACGAATTTCACCACGCTGGCCTCTTCGTCCAGATCATCATCGATGACGTTCGCCTCATCGTCTCCAGCATCCAGATGATCGTAATCCAGATCCCGCCCTTCCAGCAACTGCTCAAAGGTATCCGCACCCACCCCATAGAGGCGGCGCAGGGATTCATAAAGGCGCTTCCGGGAAACCATGCACCACTCGATGGGGAAACGGATCTCCTGCGCGGCAGCCTGGCGGGCGATGAGATTGAAGGGATCGAACGTGGCGAGTTTGAGGCGGGCAGTCGGCCCTTCCCCGATGATTTCAATGGGCAGCAGCCGGTGTTTGAGCGCCACGCGTGGTCCGCACGCCTCCCGCAGCGGAAGTGGGACTTCCGGGACAGGGATGGTGCCCAGCCACTCAAGGCCCAGATCATGAGCGAGTTCCCGCATATAGGGTTCCTCATCCACCAGTCCGGCATCCAGCACATCATCGATCGGTGAGCGCTGGCGTTGGGTGGCCCCCTTCAGCACTTCATTCAGTGCCGGGAGGTCATCGCAACCGGTGCGACGTGCTGGGTCGGTCAAAAGCTGGGTCATGCGTTCAATTTCTTCTCTCCTAAAAACTCCGCGGCGGCAATAATGTCTCTCTCTAAAATCCATCCGTGAGTGAAACCGTCAACGGAAGGCCGGAGAAATGATGCGGATGGGAAGGGAGGCATCTGTTTTCCCATGGTTGCCATTGCGGAGGAATTTCGCTAGCACCTTGAATCAACGATTTCCCCCATGTTGCCCTTGCGCCGATTGCTATTCCTTGTTGGTTTTCTATCTCTTCCGTCATTCCTTTTTGCCACGGAGGCGGAGGATGCGCTGCTGGAAGCGGCGCGGAAGGGAGATGCGGCCCGGATCGTGATGGCGCTTTCCGAAGCGGGGCCGGATACGCGGGACGGGGAGGGGAGGACTGCTCTCATGCTGGCGGCGGAGGCAGGAGATTTCGAGTCCGTGCGCCGCCTCATCTGGGCTGGGGCCAGCACTTCACTGAAAGATCCGAAAGGCAGAACGGCGCGGGAGTTTCTCGATGCGGATGGCGAGGCCTTTGCACCGCTCTCCCTCATCATCCGCTGCCACGCATTCTGTCAGGAATACGGTCGCCCGGGAAGCAAGGCACGTATCCCGGATCTCGCAGTGGTGAATGATATGTGGGTGGACCCGTCCCATCCGAAGCTGAAGCCCTTCTACGTGGTGAACCAAGCCGAGCTGAAAGGAAAGCCGGGCGTGGATGATGATAAGGACGGCTTTGTGGATGACGTCTATGGCTGGAATTTTCCCAACAATGAGCCGCTCAAGGCGCCGCAGCTTTCTCTGGATGACTCACCGCAGACCCGGCAGTTTCTCAGTAAGCTGATAGTAGATTACCTCACCGCCAATGAAGGGGATGAAAAATTGGCCGCGATCCTGAAGGGCCGCTATCAGAATCCCCTCGTCCGTCAGATCGGCTTCCAGACTCTGGCGGAGGCGAATCTGGATCTGAATGACATGGCCTATGCGAGTATGCTGTACTCCGCCTCCCACGGGACCCACGTGGCCGGTATCATTGCGAAATACAGTGAGGGAAAGGCGAAGATCCAGGGCGCGGCCATCGGTAGCGCCGTGCCGCCTACCGGGGGCACCTTTGCCGATATCGAGTCGGTGACCAAGCTGGCGGCGAATTCCCCGGATTATGCCTCCTTCGTGCTCGCCCTGTTGGATCGCTATCGCGGTGAGGCCATCAGCAAAGGCCGCCGGGCCTCGGATTATTTGCGCGCCAGCGGTGCGGGCGTCGTAAACATGAGCTGGTGCCGGAATCGCAGTTTTCATGAGAATCTGGCCAAGGAGTTGGAGAAAATCTACCGCGAGCATGGCCGGAATCCCGCCAGTCTGGATGCCCCGCCACCGGAGAAGCTGGTCCATCTGGTAGAGAATCTGCCGCTGGAACTCACCATCGCAGATGCTGCGGCCTTCGCGCTGGCGTTTTATGAAAACCCGGATGTGCTGATCGTCATCGCTGCGGGTAATGCAAAGGAGAACAACGATGATCTGCTGCCTTCTCCGCAGTATCTTTCCCGGTTTTTCCCGAATGTCATCACCGTCGCCTCGGTGGATGAACAGGGGAAGCCTTCACGTTTCACCAATTTCGGCACCCGCTCGGTTCAAATCGCAGCGCCGGGAGAAAATATCCAGTCCACCATTCTGGCAGGGCTGGAGGCTCCCATGACCGGCACCTCGATGGCTGCTCCGGTGGTGGCCGGTGTGGCCACAGGCATTCGTGCGGATTTTCCAGAGCTTTCTGCGAAGGACCTGCGCCGTCTGCTGGAGGCATCCGCCTCACGTTCTGCGGATCTGGCTGGGATTTGTTCTTCCTCCGGCAGGGTGGATGTGGCGGCAGCGAGGAAGATGGCCGCCTCATGGAGCCAGAGCAATCAGGCCATGCTGGTGGAAGAGGTGAAGCGCTCCCGCGTGCCGGGGCGGGACGGACCTCTCTTGCGCGGTGGGAAATTTCTCACCAAGGCCGTCGCCAGTCCCGGACCCAGGGGGCCAGGGTCCTTCCGTATCAGCGCAGTGAATGGCTTTGGGAAATTCTGGCGTGTGACTTTGTCTAAAAACACTCCCTACACCGAGCAGGTGCAACTGGGCATGGGGCCATGGCCGGAAAAGGAAGTGAATGAGAACTGGGAGAAAGGATATCGCATCACCTCTATCAGCGGGGATCAGGACACATGGAATGTGGTGATGAGCAAGGGCGTACCTGGGAACCAATCCGTCTTTGGCTACGACCTCAATCAGCAGAAAATCTCCGCAGCTTATGAGGAAGGATTCAGCATCACCTCCATCGCCGGGTGGAAGGATCGCTGGCTGGTGGTGATGAGTTCTGAAACGGGGCACGGGCTACAGCGCTACACGTTGCCCACTCCCTTGAATGACAGCCGCCGCCAATGGATCACTCAGCGGTGGAGTGAAGGATTCCGCATTACCTCACTGGGAGGGGACGATGATCCGGAGGTGGAGGATGATGGCTGGCTTTTCGTCATGACGAAAAAGTCCGGGCTGGGTGATCAGGTCTTCGCGGGGCCTGGTGCGTGGCCGACGGAGTGGATCGAGGAGCGCCAGAAAGAAGGTTACCGCATTACTTCCACTGCAGGTGCCACCGTGCGGACGCTGGTCGTGATGTCCAGAGATACGGAACTGGGCGAACAGGCTACTTCTGAGGAAGGGGAATACCCGACTCAGTGGATTCAGGACAAATGGGGAAAGTGATCCTTCCGATTTTTTTTAAAATAGATAAACGATAGAAAATGACTGTGGGAAAACCGGATTATCGGCTCGATGTGGATGGCCTGAGAGCCTTGGCGATTTTAGGGGTCCTTATCTATCATATTTGGCCCGGCTGGCTGGGCGGCGGCTATGTGGGCGTGGATGTTTTCTTTGTCATTTCCGGCTATCTTATTACGCGGATCATCATGGGGCATCTGGAGCAGGGGACCTTTTCCTTTGCCGGTTTCTATGAACGGCGGATCCGTCGGATTTTTCCGGCCCTGTTCGTCATGCTGAGCGCTGTTACGGCGGCCTGCGCCTTCTACCTGTTTCCTGCGGATTTCGAAGCGTTGGCGAATGCGATGCAAAGGGTGGTGATGGGGCTGGGGAATTTCCACTTCCTGAAGGAGAGCGCTGGCTATTTTACCAAGGAGGCGCTGGCCATGCCCCTGCTGCACACATGGTCGCTGGCCGTGGAGGAGCAGTTTTACTTCTTGCTGCCGTTGCTGCTGTGGATACTGCACCGTTATGTGAAACAGGAGAAATGGCGCATCGCCATCCTGATGATTCTCTTCGTCTCATCATTGGGCGTTTCCATTTACATGGTGGCTACGCAGTCTCTAACGGCATTCTATCTTCCTCATTCACGGGCGTGGGAGTTGTTGCTGGGTGCCCTCATCAGTCTGTGGCATCTGGCTATTCCGGCTGGTAAAAAAGGCTGGAGTCGTGGAGCGGGATTGACGGGTTTGCTGCTCATCATCGGCAGCATGATTGGCTTTGACCAACAGACGCCCTTTCCGGGTGCCATGGCGCTCATTCCTTGTGCGGGGACCGCCCTGCTGTTGATCGCCGGAGAGCATTCCCGCCATGCCGCAGGATGGCTGCTGGAGCAGCCCCCCGTGGTTTTCCTGGGCCGGATTTCCTATTCCGTTTATCTCTGGCACTGGCCTCTGATTGCCTTGTTCCATACCCGCTACGCTCACGTGCCTTGGATTTCCGGATGGATTTTTCTGGGGAGTCTGATGGTGGGCTGGCTCTCTTGGCGATGGGTAGAGCGGCCTTTCAGAAACATTCGATTCCTTACCCGCAGACAGGTATATCTCATCTGGGGCATTTTAAGTGCGGCGCTGATCCTCACGGCCGTCGTCATCCGTAAAACAGATGGCTTCCCTCACCGCTTCAATGCGCAGGTACTGCATTATCTGGATTACGCAAAACAGCCGCGCCGTTTCCATAATGCAGCGGCGGACAGATATGATGCAGCCCATCCTCAAGTGTATGGAGACAAATCCCAGCCTGCCACCATGGCGATTTGGGGAGACAGTCATGCGGAAGCACTCATGCCGCTGATGGATGAAATGGCAAAATCAGCCGGCACTTCCATCCAGTTTTATGGAACCCGGGGAAATCCACCGGTTCCCGGGACGGGATTCATCTCGGATCTGCAAGCGCCCATGGAAGAGTCATATAAGAAAGAGGTGGTGCAGCAGATTCTGGGTAATCCTCAGGTGCGAACCGTCATTTTGCATTGCCGTTGGACCAGTGCCTATCTCGGAAAGAATGAGCCTGGATACCGCAGGAAGCTGGGCTTCTATGGCCAGTTTCTGCCCAATGACCAAGCCATCAGGGATTACTATTTGGATAGGATCAAGAACGTGGTGGATGTATTTCTAGCAGGTGGAAAGCGGGTGGTCCTCGTCTATCCCATCCCGGAAGTGGGAATGGATGTGCCCAACTATCTGGCGCAAAAAGCTCTGGCAGGAGGAACAGCTGCGCCCACCATTCCGTTTCCCGGATATATGGAGAGGAACAAGGATATCCTTGGGTTGTTTGACAAGTTGCCTGAAAACAGGAATCTGGTAAAAATCCGGGTCGCGGAGAAATTTCTCCATGCGGATCAGTTGACCATTCTTTCCAATGATGAGGCGCTCTATCAGGATGATGATCATTTGAGTGAAGCGGGCGCGCTGTTTTTGCGGGATTTGTTTACTGAAGTGTTCAAGCGGGATTGATAAACGTCCACATTCACCTTTAATTCCGCCATGATTCGACTTCCCCGTCTGGCAGTTTATGCGTTGCTCATCTGCGGAATGGCGGGTGGCTTGGCGTATCGCAGTTGCAAGGCGGAGGGACTCTCACCACAATTGGCTCCTGATTTGAAAAGTGCCTTACAGACAGCGGGACTGCATCTGGGAGATCCGGTTTTCATCCGGGCATTCAAGGAGGAGCGTGAGCTGGAACTCTACGTGAAAAATCGAACGACCGGGAAGTTCGATCTCTTTCGGAAGTATCCCATCGTCGCCGCATCAGGTGATCTGGGACCGAAGCTGGCGGAGGGAGATGGGCAGGTGCCGGAAGGCTTCTATGCCGTTCCCAAACAGGCGATGAATCCTAACAGTAAATATCATCTCGCTTTCAACATCGGTTACCCAAATGCCTATGATCGCTCGCTGGGTCGCACCGGAAGCGCGATCATGGTGCATGGCAGCAATGTTTCCATCGGCTGTCTGGCGATGACGAATGAGAAGATCGAGGAAATCTACGCGTTGTGCGATAAGGCACTGGATAACGGCCAGCCGTTTTTCCGCGTTCACATCTTCCCTTTCCGCATGACGGGGGAACGGATGGCGCAGGTGGCAGGCACGAAGTGGGAGGACTTCTGGAAAAATCTCAAGGAAGGTTACGATCTGTTTGAAAACAGCCATCTGCCACCGGATGCCACGGTGAAGGAGCAACGCTACGTTTTCATTCGTTAGACGATGGCGGCCGTAACATCTGTGGTCCCAGTTTCGCCAGCCAGTGGGCTAGTTCCGCCGCCACGCGTGTCTCCGGGAGGGAGTCCAGTTGGTGTAGATCCCAGCGGAAAATCAGCTTGTAGCCATCCCACTCTCCTTCCGCGCCACAGTTTCGCATCCAGCGCGCAGCAGGGTAATTTTCCACCATTACATAGCCTATCAGATAGCGGATGCCTGCGCGGAATGCGGTAAGCCACATCACTGCCAGCATGAGGGTGCCGATTCCCCGGCCCTGATCCGCATCCAGAATGATGGCCGACAATTCCGCATCCTCCGGTTTCTCCGCATTCCTCCACCAACTGGCACCTCCCACGGGTGGAAAGTCACGTGCCGGGTCCAGCACTGTCCAGGTGACGTGGGTCATGGCATCCTGAGCCAGTACTTGATCCAGCATCTTTTCTCCCACCACTTCGCCTGTATGCGTCCAGAATCGATGATAGCGCGTCTCCGGAGAGACCCTGCGATAGGATTCTGCCAGAGCTTCCCGGTCTTCCGGGATGAGGGGGCGGACGATCACCGGAGTTCCGTCCCGCAATATCAGTTCGAATCGTTCCTCCGGCATCATCCATCTTTAGCGCGGCTTGCGGGAAAGAAAAGGTGGGGAGCTCACAAATCAGAAGCTTGATCTTGTCATGAAATGCGGAAACGCTCGGCTCTCCGGGGCCCCTCCACCCGTTTTTCAAGATGCCCCATTTCAATACACTGCCTCACAAGGATGACATCGCCGCCATGGAGCCCTTTACCGGCCTCACCATGGAAAATATTTTCCTTGTGACGGATAAGCGGCAGGCGGACCTCGCGGTGGAAGAGTTGTTGAAAGCCGGGATCGTCGGATTCGATACCGAGTCCCGGCCGACTTTCCAGAAAGGGGAAAAATCCGAGGGACCTCACGTCCTGCAATTTGCCACCGAGGAAAAGGCCTACATTTTCCAGTCCCACATCGAGGAGACCAGGGAAGCGATCGTGGAGCTGCTGAAATCCCCGGATCTCAATAAAATCGGTTTCGATATGCGAGGGGATCTGCGTCAGATTGCGGATCGTTTTGGCATCCGCCCGACGGCCTTGGTGGATCTGGATCGTCATTTCAAGCGCCTGGGCTACCGGAATTCCGTAGGTGCCAAGTCCGCCATCGCCATGCTTTTCAAGAAGAAGCTGATCAAGTCGAAGTCCATCACCACTTCCAATTGGGCGGAAAAAGAACTCTCGGACCGGCAGCTCATCTACGCAGCGAATGACGCCTACGCCGCGATCAAGGTTTACCACGCGCTGCAGGCGCAGGGTTGACTCTCCTTGTCCTCGTCAGGCTATTGACGCCCGCCGGATGGCTCGCCACGCTGCACGCATGAGCGCAGCACCTACTGTCGGAATCATCATGGGAAGCACGTCGGACTGGCCGACGATGGAGCACGCAGCACGGACGTTGCAGGACTTCGGCGTGAGCTGGGAGGCAGAAGTGGTGAGTGCCCACCGCACGCCGGACAAACTCGTTTCCTATGCAGAGACCGCACGTGGCCGTGGCCTGAAATGCATCATCGCCGGTGCCGGTGGTGCTGCCCACCTTCCCGGCATGACCGCCGCCATCACCGATCTGCCCGTACTGGGTGTGCCCGTGGAGTCCAAGGCATTGCAGGGAGTGGATTCCCTCCTGTCCATCGTTCAGATGCCCGGTGGCATCCCCACGGCGACTTTCGCCATCGGCAAGCCCGGCTCTATCAATGCCGCCCTTTTCGCCGTGGCCATGCTTTCCACCACGGACGCTGAGTTGGCGGAAAAGCTGGCCGCATTTCGAAAAAACCAGACAGAGACGGTGAAAGCCGCCACTCTTCCTCCCCTTTCCTGATTTTCCCCATCACCATGTCTTCCCAGATTCCTCTTCATCCGCCCCACTGTATCGTAGGTGTCATTGGAGGTGGCCAGTTGGGCCGCATGATCGCTCTCGCCGCGCGCCGGATGGGCGTGCGCACCGTGATCTGGACCGGTGGCTTGGAAGCTCCCGCCGTGGAAGTGGCGGATGAGGTGATCGACAAGCCATTCGATGATCCGCAGGCCCTGCAGGAGTTTCGTTCCAAGGTCACGGTGGCGACGGTGGAATTTGAAAACATTCCGCGCGAAACGCTGGAGGCCGTGGCCGCCCAGACGCCGCTGCATCCTTCTCCCCACGCCATCTCCATCTGCCAGAATCGGGAGCGTGAGAAAAATTTCCTGAAGCAGCATGGCATCCCTCACACGTGGTTTGCTGTCATTTCCAGCGCGGCGGATCTGGCAGCGGCGCTCAAGGAACTGAGTGGCCCCGGTGTTCTGAAGACGGCGGACTTTGGCTACGATGGCAAGGGCCAGCTTAAGCTGAAGGGCGATGAAGATGTGGAAGCCATCTGGGCTGCCTTCGATGCCCCACGCGCCGTGCTGGAAGCATGGGTGCCCTTTGAGAAGGAAATCTCCATCATGGTCGCCCGTGGCGCGGATGGGGAAATCGTCACCTACGATCCAGCGGAAAACCACCACCGTCATCACATTCTGGATGTGTCCGTGGTGCCGGCGAATATCATACCTGCCGTGGCTCTGGAAGCTGCGGCCATCGCCCGCCGCATCGCAGAGGCTCTCGACTATCGCGGCATCTTCGGCGTCGAGTTTTTCCTCAAGCCGGATGGTGAGTTGTTAGTCAATGAGATGGCTCCGCGTCCGCACAATTCCGGCCACCATACGCTGGATGCCTGTGCCACTTCCCAATTCGAGCAGCAGCTTCGCGCGGTGATCGGCCTTCCGTTAGGTTCCCCGCGTCTGCTTTCTCCAGTGGTGATGCTGAATTTGTTAGGCGACTTCTGGCAGAGTGAAACCATCCCCCCGGATTGGACTCCTCTCTTCTCGGATGGCGAGGCCTTCCTCCATCTCTATGGAAAGCGCCGCGCCATTGGACGCCGTAAAATGGGGCATGCCAATTTCCTTGGAGCGGATGCCCTGAAGCGTGCGGAAAGCATTGCAGCCCAATGGCTTGAAAGGTAATCAGCGCGGTTGAAATGGCATGGCGGAAAATTTCCTTTGAATTTTCTTCGTTCCTCGCCGTCTCATTTAACGTTATGAAAACTCTCATCACTCTCGCACTTGGCGCGGTGTTCGCTCTTTCCGGTGTCGCTTCCGCACAACCCGGTTACCCACCCAATTATCATCAGGGTGGTCCTGGCTACGGCGGGCATGGACATGGACATGGCCGTCCACGCATGAATACGGAAGCCAGGGCCCAGCTACGCCTCCGTCAGCTAGGCTACTATTATGGCAGTATCGATGGCTCCTTCGGTCACCAATCCCGTCGTGCATTGGTCCGCTTCCAACGTGATCACCGCCTCCCACGTACCGGTTGGCTGGACTACCGCACGCTCCGTGCCCTAGGCCTCCGCTGAGTGGTAAAGAAAAGGTCTTCTGAAGATGCCCCATCCGTTGAACGACGGCTGGGGCATTTTTTGCACCACGGAAATCATTGATGATTAGATAACAGGTTGATAGCAGATTTTAATTTGTTTTTGGTTCTTGTTTGCGCCTCTTGCTTCTTCCAAATGGGGCCGCATGATCCGTTTAATTGTTTCCTTGTTGTTTCTCTCCCTGGTTTCCTGTCTGCATACAGCCATTTCTCCTGTGGCAGGTCCGGGCGGAGTTCCTGTAGTGGTTAAAATCCCGAATACCCGCGTGGGGCAGAAGCCAAAGAATTCCCAAGTGATGAGCGTGGTGGAAAACATCACTCCATGGGAAGCGAACAGTGAAAAGAAGCTGAACGAAAAAGAGATGGCCAGGTATTATCCGGGCGCATCCGTATCCGATTCCTGCGGCGTGGCCGTCGTCGTTTTACCCAATGAGTTCAAGACAAAAAAAGGTGAGAGGTTTGTCGGCGGCCTCCCATTCGTTGTGGCTAAGTCCACCCTGCCGCAGCCGATGGTGGAAAGAGCCGCTGCCCGCGTAGCCGCAGATACATTCAGAAAAGCCAGCCGCACCTCACAACTGGTGCGTTTCACGAACCTCGCTCAGCAACCCAGGAAGGCCAAGCCATGAGGCATAAATTCCAGATGCTGCCCATGGCCTTCGTCTTGCTGCTGGCCAGTTGCGCTGTTTCTTCACGTCAGCTTCCTCCCGGCGAGCTTGGCAGACAATTCTCGTCCACCATTCCCGGCACGTGGACAGGTGCCTCACACGAAGGGGGGAGTACTTGCGCGATGGTAAAGACCTATCGTAGGGACGGTAGCGCTGAGGGTGTTCTCTACTTCAAGCATCAGGCCACACCTGGAGTGAGCGTCGTGATGCCGGAGGTCCCTTTCATCAGTCGCTGGCGGGTGAAGGGTGATGTGATTGAATGCTATGACATTCAGACGGAGTATCCGGGTATGTTCAAACAAGGCTTGATCATCCGAGATCGGCTGATTTCCGTTTCACCTAACAAAATTGTCTCGCGTTCCGAGAAAACGAATGAAAAGGAAACGCTGACTCGAGTCCGCTAGCGGCTCACTCGTTTCGTAGAGATTCAGGCGTTTGTGGGCCAGAGACATTGGAGAACATGGGGGGAATCCCATGTTCAGTCCGCTGATTTTCTTCGAAATCCCATCGAATAATTTCCTGCGGGCTGCGTTTCATAGAGAGTATGAAAACCAAATTCGCTCTCGCGATCGGTGCCCTCACTCTTTCCAGCGGCCTGCTTCAGGCTGCTCCCTGGGACTATCTTCCATGCCCTCCTCCACTGCCGCACGTTGTTTTCGAACACCGGGTGGAATATCGTGAAAACCACGGCTACCGGGACGATGATGATTACTGCCCGCCTCCGGCTCCACGCCCCCACTGCACTCCCTTCTGGGAGCGCACGGAGGTGAGGGCACAGGTCCGGTTGAAAAAGCTGGGCTACTATTACGGCAGCATCGACGGCTGCTTCGGCTATGGCTCGCAGAGAGCGCTCATGCGTTTCCAGGAGGACCGAGACCTTCCTGTTAGTGGTCGCCTGGATCGCTACACGTTGAGGGAACTGCGCATCTACTAACGCTTTCCCTGGAATGACATGAACGCGTTCCACCGCAGGATGGGTGTCCTGCGGTGGATTTTTTTGTTTTCAGATGTGGACGGGAGGAAAAGAGAGTGATTGTTTGGTGGTGTCTTGACTCCTCATATGAACAGCTCTTTTTCCGTGTCCGATCTGCAATGGAAGGCGCGGTTTGATGATGAGGTATTGGCGGTGGCGAATACCTTGGTCTCGAAGGTGAAGGATCTCCGCATGGAGGAAACCTCACCCGGCTGTTTCAGCGTGCTGGCCCATGTGGCGAAGGAGGAGACGGAGATCAGTGCTTGGCGGAACGGTGGAGAGTGGGAGTTTGAAACCTTCTGCTCCTGTGAGGTGGGCGGCTTCTGTCATCACGCCGCAGCTCTTCTCATCAAGGCCGGTAAGGAGCGCGATCCCTCACGTATGATGGGGCGCAGTATTTCAGAGGCGGTGGCTACTGTGCTCCCCACCCGTGACCTTATAAAAAACCCACCGCCGGACATTCCACGGCTGGCCATCGATCCCAGTTTCCAGCTCCGCGTGACGCGTGAGCCGACGGATAAATCCACCCGCTTGCTTTTAAAATCCCTCGGCCAGCCCGAACCGGATTTCTGGATCTATGCGGAGGCCTCCGTGATCTACGGGGAAAAATCGCTGGGACTGCGTGCCGCCGCACCGGATTGGGTTTCTCCCATCAAACTGCCTGATGGCCAGCCCGCGCTGATCCAGCACGATGCCGCATCGGAGACTGCCGCCGCCCAGCAGCTCCGCGATACCGGACTCTCCTCGCTCCAGTCGAACTCCGCATGGCGTTTCCTCCTTAATCTGAAATCCCGCGAGACCCACCATGGGCCGGATCGCTGGTTTCCGGATCCGGGGCGCATCCCCATCGATGCCTTCTGGCATCAATTCCGTGGGGAAATGGTCGAGAAACTGGAGTCATTCGGCTGGAAAATCATCGTGGATGATAACGTCGGCCACCGCGTGCATGTGGCAGCCCCAGAGCAATGGCGCACCGAGCTTTCTCCCGGAGATGGCGGCTGGTTCAGCCTCTCTGTGGGCTTCGATGTCAGCGGGCAACGCTACGATCTCCTGCCCATCCTTGCCGGACTGCTGGAGAATGATTTCCTGGAGGAAACTCTGGACCGCCCGGATCATGGCTGGATCTACGCGCCCCTGCCGGATGGCGATGCCTTGAAGCTGCCCATCGGTCGTGTTCGGAAAATTCTCCGCTACCTTTCCTCATTGATTGATCCCAAGTTCCCGGATCGTGTGAGAATGCACGCACTGGATGCCGCTGCCCTCGGAGCCTTGCCGGAGTTGGGGCTGGATACCCCGCCGGAACTCAGGGAACTGGCGACCAGGATTGATGACTTTTCCGGGATCGAGCAGGTGGAGCCAGCCAAGGGCATGCAGGCCACTCTCCGGGACTATCAGCTAGCCGGTTTCCGCTGGATGCAGTTTCTGGCGCGCCATGGGCTGCACGGCATTCTGGCGGATGACATGGGCCTCGGTAAAACGCTGCAGACGCTCACCCATATCCTCACGGAAAAGGAAAACGGTCATTCCAAAGGACTGCCCACGCTGGTCGTCGCTCCCACCTCCGTCGTTTTCAACTGGCGGGCGGAGGCGAAGAAATTCGCACCGGATCTGCGCGTGCTCCTGCTCAATGGCCCGGAGCGGAAAAGCTACTTCCGCTCCATTCCCCATGCGGATGTGGTGCTCACTTCCTTTGCGCTGCTGCAGCGGGATATCGATAAACTCCGTGAATATCCCTTCCACCTGGTGGTTCTGGATGAGGCGCAATATATTAAAAATCCCCGCTCCAAAATGGCGCAGGCCGCCTGGAAGCTGAATGCCAGCCACCGCCTCTGCCTCTCCGGCACCCCGATTGAGAATCATTTGGGTGAACTGTGGAGCCTCATGCGTTTTCTTGTCCCCGGCTTTCTGGGCACTGAGGAAGCGTTCAATACCCGTTTCCGCAAGCCGATCGAAAAGGACGGTGATCTAGAGCGGAATACCGTCCTCAAGCAGCGCGTGGCCCCGCTCATTCTCCGCCGCACCAAGGATCAGGTGGCCAAGGAACTCCCACCGAAGACGGAACTCGTCCACCTCATCGAGCTCCATTCCGATCAGAAGGATCTCTACGAAACCGTGCGCGCCACCATGGACAAACGTGTCCGCCAAGCCATCGCTGCCCGCGGCATCGAGCAGTCCCAGATCGTCTTTCTGGATGCGCTTCTGAAACTGCGCCAGATCTGCTGCGATCCGCGCCTGCTGCCGGATGATTTCCAGAATGAAGTGAAACAATCCGCCAAGCTGGATTTCCTCATCGAGTTGCTCGCGGTGCTCATCGAGGAGGGCAGGCGTATCCTGCTGTTCTCGCAGTTCACCACCATGCTCACGCTCATCGAGCAGCATCTGACTCAGGAAAACATCCCCTACCTGAAGCTGACAGGAGCCTCCAAGGATCGGGGGAAACTGGTGGAAGATTTCCAGAGTGGGAAGATCCCGCTCTTTCTCATCTCCCTCAAGGCCGGTGGCACCGGGCTGAACCTCACCGCCGCCGATACGGTGATCCATTTCGACCCGTGGTGGAATCCGGCAGCGGAAAATCAGGCCACAGACCGCGCCTACCGCATCGGCCAGGACAAGCCGGTATTCGTGCATAAACTGCTCTGCCAGGAAACTGTGGAGGAGCGCATCCACAAGCTTCAGCAGGATAAAGGAAAACTCGCTTCCGGCATCCTCACAGATGCCGATATCTCCACCCGTCTGGATGCTGCCACCGTCAGATCCCTGCTGGATCCATGAGGGACCGCATTTCGCTCTTGGCCTGACCGGGGGGAAGGATTAAGACGCGGGCGTCATGACCCGCACGTCCATCGAATTCGCCATCAAGGTTTTCCTCGTCGCCCTGATCTGCACGTTTGCTTACACCGTTTACAAGGTGCTGCTTCAGATCGGCATCGTCGGCTGAACCGGCTTATTTCCAGTCCAGTGCGACCTCGGCGATTCCGCCGTTCTTGTCGTCATACTTCAAGTGGCCATTCGCCACGATGTATTCATGGACGCATTTGGTGACCTTCACATCGTAGGCACAATAATGGGCGATTTTGCGCAACGGCTCAAATTCGCCCGTTTTTTTATGCTCCTGCCACCACCGCAGGGCATCCAGACCATCAGCAGTCTTGCCTGTGCCAAGGCTGGCAGAGGCGGCTGAGTCCAGCTTCAGGCGGAAACCGATGATTTTTTCCAACTCTGCCATCATGTCCAGATTCACCGTCTGCTCTTCCAGCGTCTGGAGGATGTAGGGCTGCAGCACCGGGTAATCGAAGTGAAGGTGATTCCATCCCACCACCAGATCGGCACGGAGGAGTTCCTCGCCCAGCTGCTGCATCTCACTCTCCGGATAGATCTCATACGTTCCGCGCGCGGTGCTGTAGGTCACTCCCACGGAGACTCCCATTTTGCCTTTGTTTGAGAAGCCACCCACGTCATTGCCGCTGCGCTGGGTCTCCAAGTCGAAATAGACGATGTTTTTTCCTGCCACGCGGATTTTCTAGTAAGCGTGGAGCACCGGGGCAAGCCCTTCGGTTTCATTCTGGCCAAAGCTTGGAATCAGCGTGAAAAATCAGGGCATGTCCGAGTCGGAGCGCATCGATAAATGGCTGTGGGCCACGCGTTTTTTCAAAACCCGCAGCTTGGCGGCAAAGGCCTGCACTGCTGGAAAGGTGAAGCGAAGTGCGCAGGTGCTGAAACCTGCCGCCACTGTCCAGATCGGAGAGATACTGGAGATTCCGTTTCCGGAAGGCCCTGGCCACCGTACGGTCCGCGTGCTGGGTCTCATCGAGCAACGCGTGAGCGCGCCATTGGCCCAAGCCTGCTATGAAGACCAGACCCCACCGGAGGTGTATGAGGCACTGAAGGCATGGTCACTCGCCCGCCAGGAAGCCGGGAAAGGCAGGCCTACCAAAAAAGATCGTCGCACGATGGGCAGAATCCGCGGTTTTTTCGAGTAAGGGAGAAAAGCGTCCTCCCGGGCATGGGGCGTACTGGGTTCCTGCCCAACTCATCGCCGATTGAACCGTGCCATTTCGCGCTGGGCCTCGCGCAGCTCCACTTCCTTCTTCAGGTCGTGGCGCTGATCGGAGTGGGTCTTGCCCTTGCCGACGCCGATTTCCACTTTCACGCGGCGGTCCTTCCAATAAATCCGGAGGAGGGGTAGTGAGCAGCCCTTGATCGCCGTGGCGGATGCCAGTTTCAGAATCTCGCGCTTGTGCAGCAGCAGCCTGCGCGGCCGCTTGGCGGTATGGTTGAACCACTCGCCTGCTGTTTGCCATGGCTGGATATCACAGCCATACAAAAAAACCTGATTGTTTTCCACACGCGCAAACGCGTCTGAAATATTGATCTTACCGGCACGGATGGATTTTACCTCCGTGCCTTTCAGTTCCAACCCGGCTTCGTATTTATCCAGAATCGTGTAATCCCTTCCGGCCTTCCGGTTGGTCGCGATCTCAGCACTCATGTGGATGGAAAATACGCCGGGGGCAGCGGCGGATCAAGGGGCTTCCTGAGGAACCAGCTTGATCTTGCCCTCGATGATTTCGGTAAGGGCGATGTCTGCCACACCCATGCTCGGACGCACGGGGATCAGTGGGGAACGGCCACTGTTGAGTTGGCGGACGCGTTGGGAGACGAGATTGACCAGCACGAGTGGGTCGGTAACGATTTCGGCGGCTTTTTCGACAAGATCACTTTTCATAGGAGAGCCGGGATAGCGCGAAAGAGGCCGGGCTTGCTCGAACGGAACAACGTTCTCGGGCAGGGATGACGGCACTTTTTCGCTCAAAACGGTTGGGGTAGCGGATGGGTCCGGGGTTAAAGCCGGGCTGGTGGTGAAAGCAGGGATTTCATGCCCTGACAAGCCTTATCTCGGTTGGTGTCCGAAATTTTCGAAATTGCGGAAAGTGTTTCCAAGTTATTTCGGCATGAGATCAATGCCGAAACGTCGGAGCACCACCACGGTGAGCCAAAAGAGAGCAATGGTGATCAGGCAGTTGGCCAGCAGGGCGACCCAAAAGCTCCAACCGGTGCGAAGCATCCATGGCAGGATCAGGAACATCGGCAGGGTGGGGAGAACGAACCAGAAGGTGCCTTCCGAGTGATTGGCCAGACGCTCGGAACTTTGGCCTGCCCGGTGCATCCAGATCATCGCCACGATGGAGGTGAAGGGTAGGGCGATGAGCAGGGCGGACAGGCGGTCGTTCACCAACTGGATCTTGGTAACAAAGAGGATGATAATCGCGGTGATGAGAAGTTTCACTCCATCCAGAGGTGTGATGGTCAGGGCTTTCAACCAAGGCGGCATGATGGGAGGGAACAGAAGCAGAAATGGAAAGTCGAGCGGTTACGATTTTCCATGCAGCGGCTTGCGGCGGATCGCTTTCCCATGGATAGATGAAGACATGTCACTTTCCCATTTTCTCTGTCGTGCCGTTCTGGCGGTGTCATTTTTCACGGCTTCCGCCCATGCTGCCGGCCTGTCCGGTGCTCAAAAGGCCGCTATTGGTCGGAAGATCTGGCAAAATGAATGCGCGGGCTCGGTGGCCGGGCTGACCTCATGGAATGGCGGAGAGGAGTTCCCCTCACTCGGCATAGGGCACTTCATCTGGTATCCGGAAGGGTTCCGCGGCCCATTTGAGGAAAGTTGGCCGGAATTTGTCGTATTTGCTCGCAAGCAGGGGCTGAACCCGCCGCCCATTGCCCAGCAGCGCCATAGCCCGTGGGCTTCCAAGGCTGCTTTTCAGCGGGATTTCAAGGGAGCTCAAATGACCGCGCTGCGGACGTGGCTGGCTGGAAATGTAGGAGTGCAGACGGATTTCATCATCGCTCGCTCACGTGCGGCCCTGCCGAAGATTCTGGCGGCGGCTCCTGCCAGCGAGAGGGGTAGAATCGAGGCGAATTACCACAAAGTGGCCTTATCTGCCCAAGGAACGTATGCTTTGATCGACTATGTGAACTTCAAGGGCGAGGGCGTAAACAAGACGGAGCGCTACAATGGAAGGGGCTGGGGCCTGATGCAGGTGCTGGGGGATATGAAAGACGTTCCTGCGGGGCCTGCAGCGGCCTCTGAATTCGCCTCCGCTGCCAAGCGCGTGCTGGCCCGCCGTGTGGAGAACTCCCCACCTGCGCGTGGAGAGAAGCGTTGGCTGGAAGGTTGGCAAAACCGCTGCAGCAGCTACGGCAGACCTTTGTGATTCTTTAGAATCAAGTAGAAACATGAAGGCGCGGATTCGAAAAAACCTCGAATCCGCGCCTAATCATTATCCCCCCTTGGCTACGCTGCGGCGTTAATGGCCATCAATCTTCCCCCCGGATTCATGATTGCCCGCCACGATGCAGCAAGGATGGTTGTAAAATGCATGTCATTAAGGTTTTGTAAATCATTTAGTTTCCCAAAAACGGACATAGTGAGGCGCGGCTGCACTTTGAAGGTGCATTTCAAGGGAAGTAGTGCTGAAGGGCCTGCACAGCACCTGCCCCATGAGTGGCGGTGCAGACGAAGCCCTGGCGGGAAAGCACTTTCTCGCGGATGGCATTCACTGCATTGGCGGGACAGGCGGCCATTCCCGAATAGGTGGCATCCAGCATTTCAACATCATTGTGACTGTCTCCGGTGGCAAAGCAGCGGCTGGCACCCAGCCCATAATGACGGGCGATTTCCGCCAAACTGGTGCCTTTCTGATAGTTCCGGTGGCCGAAGCGCAGGTAGATGGAATTCCGCTGCCACGCCAGCTCCGGAATGGAGGCGGCGATGGGCGTGATGTGGGCGCAGATCCACTCCATCTCCTCCTCGGTGCGGGAAATGATACCGGCTGGCTCACCATCCATCTCGATCCATTGGGCTCCCGTATGCTCATCCACTTCAGCACGGATGGTTTTCATCAACTTGCGCGCGTTTTTGAAAAGCCTGTGGATTTCTTTTTCGCACCGGCTGTTCCACTCCGGATGGGCAATCCAGCGGCCAAAGGCATTCGGGAAATAAATTTCACGCTCACGGGCCACCACCCAGTCCGGCAGAAAGGGAAAGCGGCTCTCAACGAATCCTTCGACCATATGGGGCATGGAGCGTCCGGTATTGATTCCCCATACCGCACCATGATGTTCCCGGATACGTCGGATCTCCTCGAAAAACTCGACCGGCACCGTAGGATCATCCGCTGGATGATGCAGTGTGCCGTCGAAATCAAAGGAAAGAATGGTGCGGACGGCGGCCGGAGGATCGAGGGTTCTCATGAATTTAATTGGCCGTCCGGCTGATGTCGATTCCCAGCATGCCGGTGACTGAAGGATCGCGGGGATCTGTCAGAGGGGTGGTCTGGATGCTGATGCCGAAAAGGGTTTTATCCATCGGCTTGCCATCCTTGGACCAGAGCTGGATTTCGGAAGCCGTGCCGACGTGCGAGCCGATGGATTTGAATCCGGCGAATTCAAGGGAATTACTCAGTTGCCGGCGCGCATCATCGACAGGCTCATTGAGTGTCTGAAGCAGAATTTTCCGCTCCACGCGGTCATCCGAGCCGCTGGTGACATCCAGCAGAATATGGTGGGTGAAGGGGATCAATATTCCTTGACCGATGGGAGCGCCGATTTTGCGATATCTGTCCTCGGTCTCCTTCACTACAGAAGCAGGCTTCCCCCCTTTTTTCTGAGGTTGGCATGATGGGAGCAGCAAAAGCGGAAGTCCCAATAGAAAGTGAAGGCGGAGAAACATGTGGGAAGGGGGGCCAAGTGGCCATCAGGCCGGGGAATGCTGGAATGCCATTCGGGCTTCCGGGGTGAAGGAGGCGAAGATTTCTCCCGAGCGCAGGCAGTGTCCCTCTGTCAGTTGATGGGAAACGGTGGCTTGCTCCAAAGTGGAAAGGTGGTGGAACCATCCATCTGCCGGGGCATGTAGCAGGCACAGGCTGCGATCTGTTTCCAGCGCGGCCAGGGTTTCGCATTGCTGCCAGAGGCGGGCTTCATGCTGGATATGGTATAATTGGGCCGCATGCGTGTGCTGGGTGTAGGTCACCAAGGCGGCGGCATAGCGGCGGCGCGCTTCTTCTGCTGCTCCTGCAAGACTGCGAGCTTCCTGAGGCAACTGGCTGTCGATGATCTTGCGGTGGTTGAGAACCTCCATCCCCAGACAAAATTCCGAGGCTGCCATGACTCCCTGGTGATATTCCAGAGCGCGGCTGGAAAGGCTGGTGGCGGATTTCTTGGATTTCTCCAGGCTGAAAATCATCCGGTATTCCTGAATCTGGCGGGCCAGCATCAGCCCGGTGCGCTCGATTGCCTGGGTGGCGGTATGTTTTTTCTCGATCCGCACATGCCTGCGGAAGTGCTCCTCCGCCTCCTTGGTGCTCACTGCTATTTCCAACAGTCGCTCCAGTTGGGAAAGAGAGGTAGTTCTCCAGGTTTTCAGCTCATTGCGCTTCCGGATCAGGCGTTTTTGATTGCGGGCAACGATCCGCTTCAGCGAGTGGATTTTACGATCCAGCCGGGCGGTATCGATGCTCAGCAGTTCGTCTCCGCATTTCACCTTTTTCCCATGGGCAGCCACCCGGAGAATCGGGAATTCCTTCCATCTGCTGCCCATCAATGCCAGGGGCCGGGCAGATGCTCCGTCAAGAGGCGGAAAAGGCGCATGTGGCTGGAATGCGGCCGGTGAAAATGAAGTCAGGCGAGCCATGGACGAGGGGAGTGAACCACGCGGCTGGAGGGAAATCAATCCGTGGGTCTGCCTTTTCTTCCCAGCCAGATGGGTAGCATCCGGGGCTTTTTCGCATTAGGAGAGGATGGCACCGTGTATTCAGCCACATCGAAGCCTGCCGCCTTCAGATTCCGCGAAACCGTGGCCTGATAGCGTGAACCTCCGATGGCAAGGAGTCCACCGGGTTGCAGCGCTTCATAAGCGGCTGCCAGCCAGCGGCGGTCATCCGCCCATGGTCGATTGCGCGGCCCGGTGGGGGAGGCATCCAGATGGGTGATGATCGCATGCAACACACCGGCGTGAGCGGTCAGGCCGGAGGGACCGCAATCGTGCTCGATGATGACGCGGGAATCCGTATTCAGCGGACTTTCAGGAAGGAAATTGCGGTGCCACTGGATCACTTCATCCAGAGGTTCGGCGACGATGAATTGGCCTTTTTTCTGTGTCAGTTGCTTGGCTACGGCTTCCACGGCGTGACCCAGCCCGGCTCCTACCAGCCAGATTTTCGGTTGGCGCGCCGGGCGGAAGGGCGCACAGGCCAGCAGGGCCAGTTCGGCTTCCGCTGCCATGGTGGCAGGACCGCAAATCTGTTGGCCCTTGATCAAGAGATACTTCCTGCTGTCATGTTCCTGGAGTTCGAGAGTGCTGCCATCCGGGAGGAGTGTTTCGGCGAGGGTGATTCTTGGCTTCATGGCTTGTAGCTTGATTTGGGCGCCACGCCTTAGTAAAGGAAATGCACTATGTCTACAGATCCTTACGTGCCTCCTGTATCTCCTCCCCCGTCTTCCGGTCCGATTCCAGGAGCGGATAAAAAGCTGATCGCGGGGCTTCTCGGAATTCTACTTGGTAGCTGGCAATCCATAAATTCTATCTGGGTTACACCAAGGAAGGAATCATCCAGTTGATTCTCAGCATTGTAACCTGCGGCCTTTTCGGCGTCGTAGGACTGATTGAGGGGATTATTTACCTCACTAAAAGTGACGAGGAATTCGTTGCGACTTATGTCAACGGTCGCAAAGGCTGGTTCTGATTTTCAGATCGTTACTCCATTAATAAAAAAGCCCCGGCCATTGCAGACCGGGGCTTTTCATTTGGGTTTAGAGTCCTGTCAGCAGGCGCCGTGGCGCCCATGCCTTACAGGCTGCCCTTAAGAACCGAAGAAGGTTTGAAGCCCACGGACTTGGAGGCGGCGATTTTCATGGATTCGCCAGTCTTTGGGTTGCGGCCTTGGCGGGCAGCGCGCTTTTTCACTTCAAAGGTACCGAAACCGATGATTTGCACTTTCTTGTCCTTCTTGATGCCCTTGGAGATGGCTTCAAGAACGGCATCGAGTGCTTCGTCAGCGGCGCGCTTGGTGGCGTCTTTACCGAGGTTTTTTTGGACGGCTTCTACGAGTTCAGCTTTATTCATGGCAGGGGTGTTTGTGCGAGTGTCCATAAGGGTTGGCAAGCGAAAACGCGGTGGAATTCATCGTAAATTTAAGAACTACGACTTGACTTGAAAAGAGGGGAGAGCCTTGTATGTAAGCGGTGTAAAGGGTTGTGAAGATTCAATCCCGCAGCGAACAAGCTGATAGATTCTGATAGACAAGGTTCTGGCCGGATTTGATCCCTTATTAAGTGTCCGTGATTTTTGTCTGGTGGAAGCGTCTCATTCACTATTTTCCGGCAGGCCCAACTGGAAATCCGCATAATCCTTCGGAATGCCGAAGTAAATGGCGCGAGAAGGCTTGAAAGTGCCCACGTGGGAGGGCCAGCGGTTGGCTTCGTTTTTATTCGGGAAAACATTGATATTACAGGGATGGGAGGACTTTGTGAAATTTTTCACAAATAGAACTTGCGGACATTATTGGCCGTTAAGTATAGCCACGCGCCCGCCGCAACCGGGTTCAACGCATGCGCTTTTTCTCCCTAATCACTCTTACTTCGCTTCTCGGGCTTGGTTCCAGCTTTGCTGCTGAAGAACACCACGGTCTTCCGCTTCACGCGGAACGCCTCCACGGGTGGCTTCCTATTTCCAACTCCATGCTGATGGTTTGGGTGGCGGTCGGAGTGATCGTTCTTTTCTGCCAACTGGCCACCCGCAAGGTGACTCTGATTCCTTCCGGTTTCCAAAACTTTGCCGAATGGTTGATCGAGTCTCTCTATGACTTTCTGGGTGGTCTGCTTGGTGCGCACTTGGTAAAGCGCGTCTTTTGGTTTCTTGGTTCTGTTTTCTTCTTTATTCTTGTCAGTAACTGGCTTGGCCTGATTCCAGGGGTGGGCACGGTAGGTATCGAAGATGCTCACGGTCACCTCAAGCCGTTCCTTCGCGGGGGCAATGCCGATTTGAACATGACCTCGGCCATGGCTTTCACATTCGCCGTCCTCTGGTTCTACTGGGCTATTACGGAAAATGGATTCCGCGGCTTTCTTGCCCACATCTTTGCTCCCAAAGGTGATTTCAAAGGAATCATGATGGTGCTGATGGTGCCGATCTTCTTCCTCGTCGGGTTGCTGGAGATCGTTTCCATCGCGGTCCGCCCAGTAGCTCTCAGCTTCCGTCTCTTTGGGAACATCTACGGTGGTGAGCAGACGCTGGAAGCGCTGATGAACCTGATCCCGAAGAGCCTCCAGCTTTATCTTTCCTGGCTGCCAGCCCTTCCATTCTACTTCATGGAACTGCTTGTAGGAGCCGTGCAGGCGCTCGTTTTCACCCTGCTCTGCGCGATCTTCATTAAGCTCATCTGTGATCACGGCGACGAGCACCACGAAGAAGCCCATCATTGAAAAATTTTCAGCAGTCAGACCATGGCCAAGTCTGTGGGGGCTGCAGAACAAAACAATACAACCAAACACACATCATGATCCTGTCTCACGTTGCTCTCGCAGCTGTTGGCGCTGCCATCGGTATCGGTCTCATCGGCTTCAAGGCCACTGAAGCTACTGGCCGTAACCCAGGTGCTGCTACGCCGATCCTCGTTCTCTCCATCATTCTTGCAGCTCTTGTCGAAGGTATCTTCATCCTTTCGGCTTTCGCTGTTCGCTAATTCTTCCGGTGGCGCGCGCTCTCCGGAGCGCGCGCTCCCACTGTTTCCCTCTCGCGTTTGATTTCCGAACAATCTCGATCCTTCAAGTAAATGACCTCTTTTTCGATTTTAGCCGCCGCCACCGCGCACGGTGAATCTCCGAACCTCCTTGAGCAGTTCGGCTGGCACCCGCTGTTTTTCGCCGCCCAAGTGGTCAATTTCTTCCTGGTGATCTTCGTTCTGAAGAAATTCGCATTCGGCCCGATTCAGGCCATGCTCGAGCAACGTCGCGCCCGCATCATCGCTGGCGAAGAAAATCTCGTTCTGATCCAAAAGCAACTTGCCGAGTCCGAGGCGACAACCGCTGCTGCCATTGCCAAGGCAAATGAAGAAGCCGCCCGTCTGATTTCGGAAGCCAAGGAGGGCGCCGCTTCCTTCTCCGAGCAGAAGTCCCAGGAGGCCATCGCTCAAGCCCAGCAGATCCTGGCAAAGGCTGAAGCTGCTGCCAAGGCAGAGCGTGCCGCAATCGCCGCTGAACTGAAGCGCGAATTCGGTCGCCTCGTTGCTTCCACCACTTCCCAAGTTACGGGCAAGGTGCTCACCACCGACGATCAGAAGCGCATCAATGAAGACGCGCTCGCCAAGGTCGAAGGTTAATCCTGTTTCCCTCTCTTTCCGAAGACATGAAGATCTCCAAAGTCGCCGCAAACACTGGCCGTCGTCTTTTCGGCCTTTGCCAGACCGATGGCAAGCTGGATGAAGCCAAGCTGGGCACCGTGATTTCAAAGCTCGTTGAGTCGAAGCCACGTGACTACCGCTCCATCCTCATCGCTCTTCATCGTCTCACCCGTCTCGAGCTCGAGCGTCGTCAGGTCACCGTTGAAAGCGCGGTGGAACTGGATGGCGCTACCCGCGAGCGTGTGGCTGGCGGCCTGACTGCCCAATACGGCGCCGATCTGGCATTCAGCTACAAAGTCACTCCGTCACTTCTGGGCGGACTTCGCATCCGCGTCGGAAACGATGTTTTCGACGGCTCTGTCCAAGGCCGCATCGACCGCCTTGCAAACGCATTTTAATTCCGCCTTCAAGCACTCCGAACCTCTGATCCCTCACCTTCTTCTTATATGAGCAGCATCCTCCAGGAACTCGAACAACAGATCGCCAACGTCTCGGTATCCGTCGAAAAAACCAATGTCGGCACCGTCCGCCAAGTCGGTGACGGCGTGGCCAAGGTGGAAGGCCTTTCCGATGTTTCGCTCAACGAAATGATCGATTTCTCCAATGGCGTGACGGGCATCGCCCTGAACCTTGAAGAGAGCGAAGTCGGCGTTGTGCTTTTGGGCAACTACGGTGCCGTGAAGGAAGGCGATGAGTGCCGCGCCACTGGCAAGCTGCTTTCCGTTCCTGTGGGCGAGGCTGTCCTTGGTCGCGTGGTGAATGCCCTCGGCGCCCCTATCGATGGCAAGGGCGACATCGAAGCCGCTGCCTACTACCCGATGGAGAAGATCGCACCTGGCATCATCAAGCGGAAGTCCGTTTCCGTGCCAGTGCAGACCGGCATCATGTCCATCGATGCGATGATCCCGGTTGGCCGTGGCCAGCGCGAGCTCATCATCGGTGACCGTGCCACCGGCAAGACGACCATCGCTGTCGACACCATTATTTCCCAAGCCCAGCAGAACAAGGCTGCCGAGCAAGGCAAGCTGCAGAACCACAAGCCTCTCTATTGTATCTACGTAGCGATCGGCCAAAAGCTCTCGAACGTTGCCCGGACCCACAAGATTCTGGAAGAAGCAGGTGCGATGGAATACACCACCATCGTTTCCGCCTCCGCCTCGGACGCTGCAGCCATGCAGTTCCTTGCTCCCTATGCAGGTTGCGCCATCGCAGAATACCTCATGGACAAGGGGCAGGATGTTCTCATCGTATTCGATGACCTTTCCAAGCACGCAGTGGCATACCGCCAGGTGTCCCTGATCCTTCGCCGCCCATCCGGCCGTGAAGCGTATCCAGGTGACGTGTTCTACCTCCACTCCCGGTTGCTCGAGCGTTCCGCCCGTCTTTCCGAGGCTGCAGGTGGCGGCTCCCTCACCGCTCTGCCGATCATCGAGACTCAGGCTGGCGACGTTTCCGCTTACATTCCTACCAACGTGATTTCCATCACCGACGGTCAGATCTACCTGGAAACCGACCTTTTCTACCAAGGTATCCGTCCTGCGATCTCCGTGGGTCTCTCCGTCTCCCGCGTGGGTTCCGCCTGCCAAACGAAGACCATCAAGTCCGTGGCCGGCACGACCAAGCTCGACCTCGCGCAGTATCGCGAGCTTCAAGCCTTCGCCCAATTCGGTTCCGATCTGGATGCCTCCACCAAGAAGAAGCTGGATCGTGGTGCCCGCATCGTGGAGCTCTTCAAGCAAAACCAATACAGCCCGCTCGCCATGGAGCTGGAGTCCGTTTACCTCTTCGCGATGCAGAACGGTTACTTCGACGACGTTGCTGTTTCCGATGTGAAGCGCTTCCAAGCCGATCTCGGCGAATACTTCAACACCCGCAAGGGCGATGTGCTCGACAAGATCCGCAACGAAAAGCCGGACCTCAAGAAGGACGCTACTGCTGTGGCTTCCGTCAAGCAAGCTATTGAAGACTTCAAGAAGTCCTGGAAGTAATTTCCCGCCTTCTTTCTTCAGATCGACCCGACCCGCTTTCTTCCGACCCCTTAGCTATTTAATTCCATATGGCAAATCTTCGCGACATCCGCCGACGTATCAAGTCGGTTAAAAACACCGCGCAAATTACCCGCGCGATGCAGCTTGTCGCTGCCGCCAAAATGAAAAAAGCGCAGGATCAGGCGCTGGCGGGGCGTGACTACTCGAACAAGCTCAATGGCGTCCTTCAGGACATCAGTGAAAGCTTTGGTGAGGAGGCCTCCCATCCTTTGCTGGAAAAGCGTGAGGGTAGCCGTGAGCTGGTGCTCGTCATCTCCACGGACAAGGGCCTTTGCGGTCCGATCAATACGAACCTTGCCCGTGCGATGCGCGGCAAGACCGCCAAGGATGCGGATTACGTAACCGTAGGCCGCAAGCTGCGCGTAATGATCGAAAAGCTGGGTGGCAATATCCTGGCAGACTTCTCCGTGAAGGACCCTGTTCCCTTCGCAGATGCCCGTGCAATCGCCAGCCTGCTTTCCAAGGAATTCCTGGCCGGTCACTACGACAAGGTATCCATCGCCTACACCCGCTTCGTCAATACCCTGAGCCAGGTGCCTGAAGTGGTGCAACTCCTCCCGGTCCTTCCGCCGACGAACCATCAGGATGACGCGGATGTGAATGAATACCTCTTCGAGCCATCCCCAGCGGATGTGCTGGCTTCCATTCTGCCGCTCTATATCAACTTCCAGGTCTTCCAGACTCTGGTGGAAGCCCGCGCGGCAGAACACTCCGCCCGGATGGTGGCCATGAAGTCGGCCACAGACAACGCGAAGAAATTCATCAAGGAGCTCACGCTCGAATACAACAAGCTGCGCCAGGGTGCCATCACCGCCGAGCTTCTCGAAATCACCACCGCCATGAAGGCAATGGAATAACTTCAAGTTCGCTGGTCGCTGGTTTTCACATTCCGCTACGGATCAAAAACGGCACTGGCACCTTTCAATAAGACTGAACACTTCAAAACCGAATACCTGCAACTTCTCCCAATGAGCAACCAAGGAACCATCGTCCAGATCATCGGCGCCGTTATCGACGCCGACTTCTCCAAGGCAACCAAGCTGCCTGAAATTTACAACGCGTTGGAGATCCAATACGTCCTCAATGGCGTGGATACCAAGCTTGTGCTCGAAGTTCAGCAGCACCTCGGTGATGGCTGGGTGCG
>Ga0157370_10001238_pt1 | contig 31941 bp, 30 predicted proteins | sample C35metaG_FD_113463 | JGI IMG/M metagenome (GOLD analysis project Ga0157370, IMG submission 113463) | Corn rhizosphere microbial communities from Kellogg Biological Station, Michigan, USA - C3-5 metaG | ecosystem: Host-associated > Plants > Roots > Rhizosphere > Soil | place: USA: Michigan...
CTGCCTCTAAATCTACCTGTTAATTGTTCTTTAGGTAAATTTCTTCCGCTCACTGTAGTGGTATCAATAGCTAAAATTTTATCGCCCAGTTTAATACCAGCCTGGTAAGCGGGTCCGTCCTTTACCACGCCTGTTACCATCATGGTATCATTCAGCATGTAATATTCTATGCCAACACCTTCGAAATTGCCTTCCAGGTTATCCGTCATGTCCTGGGCATCCGTGGGTGGTAAATAAACACTATGCGGATCCAGCTGATGTAAAACACTATCTATTGGTAAATTTTGGAAAGAATCTGTATTGATGTCGTCAACGTAGTTTTTATTGATGATGTGGAGAATTTCTTCGAGCTTTTCGTCGTTGTTACTTGCCAGCTCAGGTCTTCTAGTTACACCAAATCCCTGGTCTTTAATGAACTTTATACCCAAATACATACCCACTATAAGGATTACAGAATAGCTTAGGGCAATCAGTAAGTTTTTACGGGTATTCTTTTTCATTGGCGCTAGTGCAAATTTATGAAAATAAGCGGGTTGATCTATTTTTAACTGCAGTTTTCTGTCTTTTGTTTATAATATTTCACATAAATAAACAGATCAAACTTCACGGCAAGGACTAGCCCTCTATATTTTTGAATTTTTAGGGTAGATTTTAGAAAAGATTTACCGAATTTTATCAAAAATATAGATATGAATAGAGTTACCGAGCAAGAATCAAACTATAGCCACATTGATGAAATGTCGGTAATGGAAGTTTTGCAGGGAATCAATAACGAAGATAAAACTGTTGCCTTTGCTGTTGAAAAATCTTTGCCTCAAATAGAGAAACTGACTTCAGCTGTTGCCGAAAGAATGAAAAAAGGTGGTCGCCTTTTTTATATTGGCGCTGGTACCAGCGGTCGTTTGGGCGTAGTTGATGCATCCGAATGTCCGCCAACCTATGGTGTTCCATTTGATTGGGTAGTGGGAATTATCGCCGGTGGAGATACTGCAATCAGAAAAGCAGTGGAGTTTGCCGAAGATGATGCGGTACAGGCCTGGAAGGATCTGCAGGAATTTAACATTAACGAGAAAGATTGCCTGGTGGGTTTAGCAGCTTCGGGCACTACCCCATATGTAATCGGGGGCTTAAATACTGCCCGCAAACACGGCATTTTAACCGGTTGTATTGTTTGCAACGCAGGCGGACCAATCGCCGCTGAATCTGATTTTCCGGTAGAGGTAGTAGTTGGCCCGGAATTTATTACTGGTTCTACCAGAATGAAGTCCGGAACAGCACAAAAATTGGTTTTAAATATGCTGAGTACCACGGTAATGATACAATTGGGGCGTGTGGTAGGAAACAAAATGGTGGATATGCAGTTAACTAATCATAAGCTGGTTGATCGCGGTACGCAAATGGTGGCTGATGAATTAAATCTGAGTTATGATATAGCTGCAGATTTGTTGAGCAAACATGGTAGCGTTCGTAAGGCGGTGGAAGCAGGAAAAGGGGATTAAGGGTTGAAAGTTGAATGTTTTAAGTTTAGGCATTCAACTTTAATATCTTAATGATTTTTCATTTATTAACAAATCCCCTTTTTAACTTACAACTTTTAACTTTCAACTTAAAATGCACGAAATAGAACCGTATTACCAGTGGAGAGATGATTATATTTCGGCAGAAGATGAGCGTTCGCCGTTTTATAATACCGAATATTCTGAACTTTACTTTGATAAGCAGATCTATAACTTTCTGCTTCACCCGCAATGGGATGAATTTGGTTCAAATACTTTATACATGAAAGTATTGTATGCCGATTATGACCATAGCTATGCCATTATAGAATTTATCGGCGAATGGAATGATGCCATCAATAATGATATCATGTTGCTCAAGCGCGATATTTTAGAGTTAATGATGGATGAGGGAATTAACAAATTCATCTTAATTGGTGAAAACGTGCTGAACTTTCATTCTTCTGATGATAGTTATTACGAAGAATGGTTTCAGGAGGTCGAAGATGGCTGGATTGTTGGGATAAACTTTCAGGAACATGTCATTCGGGAGTTCAAAGACAATAACATTGATTATTACATCAATTTTGGAGGCGCATTTGATCACCTTCCCTGGCGCACATTAAAACCCTTACAATTCTTTAAAAAAGTTGAAGAATTGCTGACAAAAAGACTGAATTAAAGTATTATTTTTAAAATCATTTAAATACACAAAAAAGAAATGGAACAACAAAATTATCAATATCAAGACAACAGTGTTTTCGTACAGGAAAACTCCGTGTCGAAAAAATTCTTTGCCAGCGTATTCTTATGGATGTTCGTTGCATTAATCGTTTCAAGCGCTTCTGCATTTTTATTGGCAAATTCTCCTGGAATCTTATCTTATTTAGTAGCTGAAAAGGGATTTACCGTATTGGGGTACATCGCCATTTTCGCTCCGCTTGGTTTAGTGATGATCATGGGAGCCGCAATGCAAAGGCTATCATTCCCTGCTTTAGTAGGTATTTTTCTATTGTATTCTTTGCTAACGGGAGTGATGCTCGGGTTTATTCTTTTAATTTACACCTCTGCATCTATAGCGATTTGCTTCGTTGCAGCCGCGATTATCTTTGCTGTTATGGCGATCATGGGTTATACAACAGATGTCGATTTAAGTAAATTCGGTCCAATCCTGATGGCTGGTGTAATCGGCTTAGTGGTTGTAAGTGTGATCAACTTCTTTATAGGTAGCGATACTTTGAATTACATCTTAGGCTTTGTTGGTGTGGCTATTTTTACGGCACTTACCGCTTACAAAGTTCAGGAGATTAAAAGAATTGGCGAAGGTTTAGACGAAAACGGGAATGAAATTGCACTGGCAGATAGCAAGAAATTAGCAATAATGGGTGCTTTATCACTTTATATCACATTCATTAATTTATTTGTCTCCCTATTACGTCTTTTCGGTAACAGAAGGTAATTTCTTCAAAAACCCCTGACCATTGCTTTTCTCTGGTTTCAGGCGAACAACAAAACAATATTTTAAAGGCTATGCATATTTGCATGGCCTTTGTAATTTTATTTGGCAGCGAAGCGATAAATTTTGGAAATGATGTTGCTTTGTTGCATTTTTGTATGCTTATTAAGAAAGACGGAGGGATTAGACCCAACGAAGTCTTAGCAACCTGTGCCAACAAGGTGCTACATTCTAATCTTGGTTAACCGGGAGAAAGATAAGTTAAGGAAGTACTATCCATGTGCCAACTTTTTGAATAAGCTTTTTTAAGTATTTAGTAGAAAGTATTTAGTAGTTAGACCCTAATTGCTAAACTAATCAACTAAGTTCAAATGTAGTTTTATAAAATGTCGAATGTCTTGATACTTTATACTAACTACTAACTACTAGTATGAGCATAAGAGCAGAATTAGAAAAACGAATTTTAGTAATCGACGGTGCAATGGGCACTATGATTCAACGTTATACACTTACCGAGGAAGATTTTAGAGGCGAACGGTTTAAAGATCATCCATGTGATGTTAAAGGCAATAACGATTTGCTTAATATCACCCGCCCGGATATTATTAAGGCAATTCACCTTGAATACCTGGCCGCCGGAGCTGATATCATCGAAACCAATACCTTTAGTACGCAAAGAATTTCCATGGCTGATTACCAGATGGAAGATCTTTCTTATGAGCTCAGTTATGAAGGTGCGAGAGTAGCCAAAAAGGCCGCGGATGAGTTTATGACCGCTAATCCGGATCGTAAATGTTTTGTTGCCGGTGCCATTGGCCCAACCAACAGAACCCTTTCCATGTCGCCGAATGTAAACGATCCAGGTTACCGGGCAGTTTACTTTGACGAATTAGAAACCGCTTATTATGAGCAGGTACGTGGTTTGGTTGATGGTGGTTCGGATGTATTGCTGATTGAAACCATTTTCGATACCTTAAATGCAAAAGTGGCCATTGTGGCCATTAAGAAATATGAAGAAGTAATTGGACGCAAACTGGAGATTATGATTTCTGGTACCATTACCGATGCTTCCGGCAGAACCTTATCCGGCCAAACTGCCGAGGCGTTCTTAAACTCAGTGATGCATGCGAAGCCTTTAAGTATTGGTTTCAACTGCGCTTTGGGGGCAAAGGAAATGCGTCCGCACATCGAAGAGCTCGCTGCAAAAGCGGGATGTTACGTTTCTGCTTACCCAAATGCGGGTTTGCCAAATGAATTCGGTGCCTATGACGAGCAACCGCATGAAACTGCCCATTTGGTAGATGATTTTATCGCTTCGGGTTTCGTAAATATTGTAGGGGGATGCTGTGGTACCACACCAGAACATATAGGCTGTATTGCAGCAAATGCCAGAAAAGCATCCCCCAGAAAAATTCCGGAAATACAGCCCTTTATGCGTTTGAGTGGCCTTGAGCCCGTAACCATTACGCCAGAAAGTATTTTTGTTAATATTGGGGAAAGAACCAACATTACCGGTTCGCCTAAATTTTCAAAACTGATTTTAGGTGGCGATTACGAAGCTGCGCTGGCCGTTGCCTTACAACAGGTGGAAGGTGGCGCCCAGGTGATTGATGTGAACATGGATGAAGGAATGCTTGATTCGGAAGCGGCAATGACCAAATTCTTAAATCTGATCGCCTCTGAACCCGACATTGCAAAGTTGCCCATCATGGTCGATTCCTCTAAATGGTCGGTGATTGAAAATGGCCTGAAATGTTTGCAGGGTAAAGGTATAGTAAATTCGATTTCCTTAAAAGAAGGGGAAGATAAGTTCCGTGAAAGCGCCAGAAAGATTATGCAATATGGCGCCGCAGTTGTGGTAATGGCTTTTGATGAGCAAGGCCAGGCCGATAATTACGAGCGGAGGAAAGAAATTTGTAAGAGAAGTTATGATATCCTGGTTCATGAAATTGGATTTCCGGCAGAAGATATCATTTTCGACCCTAATATTTTAACGGTAGCCACCGGGTTGGAAGAGCATAACAATTATGCTGTCGATTTTATCAATGCCACCCGTTGGATTAAAGAAAATTTACCACATGCGAAGGTAAGTGGCGGGGTGTCCAATATCTCTTTCTCCTTCAGGGGGAACAATACCGTTCGTGAGGCCATGCACTCCGCTTTTCTTTACCATGCCATTCAGGCTGGTTTGGATATGGGGATTGTAAATGCCGGGATGCTCGAAGTTTATCAGGAAATTCCACCGGAGCTTTTAGAAAGAGTAGAAGATGTGCTGTTGAACAGGAGGGATGATGCAACGGAGCGTTTGGTGGAGTATGCCGATACCGTCAAATCAAAAGGCAAAGAAATTGTAAAAGACGAGGAGTGGAGAAAAGGAACTGTAGAGGAACGCCTATCTCATTCCCTTGTTAAAGGAATTGTAGAATATCTGGATGATGACGTGGAAGAGGCCCGTCAGAAATATCCCCGCCCGATTCAGGTCATTGAAGGGCCTTTAATGGATGGGATGAATATTGTTGGTGACTTATTCGGCGCAGGTAAAATGTTCCTTCCTCAGGTGGTGAAATCGGCGAGGGTAATGAAAAAGGCGGTGGCCTATTTATTGCCATTTATCGAACAGGAGAAACTGGATAATCCAGATCAGAATCAAAGTTCATCAGCTGGAAGAGTGCTGATGGCTACTGTAAAAGGTGATGTTCACGACATTGGAAAAAATATTGTAGGGGTAGTTTTAGCCTGTAATAACTTCGAAATAGTAGATATGGGCGTGATGGTTCCCGCACAGGAAATCATCAAAAAGGCCAGAGAAATAAATGCTGATATCATTGGTTTAAGTGGCTTGATTACGCCATCTCTTGATGAAATGGTTCACTTCGCCAAAGAAATGGAACGGGAGAATTTTACCATCCCATTAATCATCGGCGGCGCTACCACCTCAAGGATTCATGCAGCTGTTAAAGTGGCGCCAAACTACTCTGGTCCTGCCATCCATGTATTGGACGCTTCCAGAAGTGTAACGGTTTGCAGTACCTTGATGAATCCGGAAACTAAGGATGAATATGTAGCGGGGATCAGAGCAGAATATGATAAAGCACGAGAGGCACATTTAAATAAGCGTTCTGATAAGCGCTTTAAAACGCTTGAACAAGCACGAGAAAATAAATTTAAGATCGATTTTAAACCAGATCTTCCTGCACCGGAGTTTACCGGAACGCGGGTATTTGATAATTATCCACTCGAAGAACTGGTTCCTTATATCGACTGGACGCCTTTTTTCCATACCTGGGAACTCCGCGGAAGCTATCCTAAAATCTTTGATGATAAAAATGTTGGTGCTGAAGCGAAGAAGCTTTTCGATGACGCGCAGACACTTTTAAAAAGAATTCTTGATGAAAAATTGCTAACCGCCAGAGGAGTGATTGGTTTCTGGCCGGCAAATACAGTTGGAGACGATATTGAATTAGAAGTCCGGAGTCCGACGTCCGGAGTCGGAAGTCAGAACGGCGACTCCAGCCTAGCGACTGAAGACTCAGGACTAGTTACCATACACACCCTTCGCCAGCAGGCAGAAAAAGTTGATGGACAACCTTATTACGCTTTATCAGACTTTATTGCACCTAAAGAAACGGAGATTCAGGATTATTTCGGTGGTTTTGCAGTAACCACAGGCATTGGAATTGATGCGCTGGTTGAAGAATTTGAATCGAATTATGATGACTACAACAGCATTATGGCAAAAGCCCTTGCCGATCGTTTGGCCGAAGCATTTGCCGAGCGCATGCACGAGCGGGTACGTAAAGAATATTGGGGTTATGCCAAAGATGAGAATCTTTCGAACACCGAATTAATTAAAGAAGAATATGCCGGAATTCGTCCTGCTCCTGGTTATCCGGCATGTCCCGAGCATACTGAAAAAGGTACTTTATTTCAATTGCTGGATGCTGAAAATCTGATTGGCCTTCGTTTAACCGAAAGTTATGCCATGTATCCAACGGCAGCGGTAAGTGGGTTTTACTTTGCACATCCGGAATCCAGGTATTTTGGTCTGGGAAAAATCACCAAAGACCAGATCGAAGATTATGCATCGCGTAAAGGCATGTCTATAGAGGAGGTAGAGCGGTGGCTGAGTCCGAATTTGGCATACTAGGTTTTGGTTTAAGATATGAAGTATTTAGTATAAAGTATATAGTAGTTAGACAGGATGCATAATTTCAGAGAGCTTAAAGTTTGGAAAATGGGAATTGAGATTGCCAAACTGGTTTTTCAACTTACCCGATCCTTTCCTGCTGAAGAAAGATATTCGCTAACTTTTCAATTGACACGTTGTGCTGTATCAGTACCATCAAATATTGCCGAAGGATGTGGCAGAAAATCTGACAAAGAATTTAATCAATTTTTAAGTATTAGCTTAGGCTCTGCTTTCGAATTGGAAACACAAATAATATTAGCATATGAATTTGAATATATTAGTAAAGATATATATGAGGTTACGATAATTAAAATTAATGAACTTCAAAAAATGATCAGTGGTTTACAACGTAGTCTAGGCATTTGATCTGGATAATATAGACTTTATACTGAGTACTAAAACGGCTATTTGTTTACTTTGAAGTTTAGGCATTTAATCTTAATACTATATACTATATACTTTATACTGAGTACTAAAAATGAAAATCACCAACCATATAAAAAACGCCAAGGGTAAAACCTTATTTTCTTTCGAACTATTACCACCAATTAAAGGCCAGAGCATCCAATGGATTTACGATGCGATTGATCCCTTACTGGAATTTGATCCACCGTTTATTGATGTGACTTCCCTGCGTGAAGATTATATCTATAAAGAGCAGGAAAATGGTTTGTTGCAAAAGGTATCTTATCGTAAACGCCCTGGTACGATTGCCATTTGTGCGGCCATTATCCATAAATATAAAATTGATGCCGTACCGCACTTAATCTGTGGCGGTTTCACTAAAGAGGAAACTGAAAATGCGTTGATTGATTTACAATTTTTGGGTATTGATAATGTACTCGCTTTAAGAGGTGATGCAAGGGCGGCAGATCATTCGTTTATCCCTACAAAGGGTGGTCATTGTTATGCTACCGATTTGATTCAGCATATCAAAAACCATAATGAGGGCAAATTTTTGCATGAAGATATTGAAACCTTCAAAAGCGACTTTTGTATTGGCGTAGCCGGATACCCTGAAAAGCATTTCGAAGCCCCAAATTTAAATGCAGATTTTAAATACCTGAAGAAAAAGGTAGACATGGGTGCAGAGTTTATTGTGACGCAAATGTTTTTTGATAATCAGAAGTATTTCGATTTCGTGAAGAAATGCCGGGAGAATGATATCAATGTACCGATTATTCCGGGTTTGAAACCAATCAGCACATTAACACAATTAAATGTTTTGCCTAAAATTTTTCATATCGACCTTCCGGATGAGCTAACTGATGCTTTATCTCATGCTAAAAGCAATGCGGAAGCAAAAGAAATTGGTACAGCCGCAATGATTAAGCAATGCAAGGAACTGATGGATTTCGGTGCGCCGGTGCTACACTTTTATACCATGGGCAGGCCAGAACAAACCAAGCAAATTGCAAAAGCGATCTTTTAAAGATAATCCCTGTTTTGATCACCGATAGCATTACAAATGAACCATTTAAATAAAGATTTAGCGCAGCTTGAGGAGATTCTTAGCCAGATACAAAAGCAAAGTTCAGCGTACCTCGATCAACTTCATCACAGACCAACAACTGGGCATGTAAATCTTGATCGGGAAGTTACTTTCCACGAAGAAGGTGTAGGGGCTTTAGGCGCGCTGCAATATTTTAACGAACGATTTGAACCTGCAATGGTTGCTTCATCAGGTCCGAGGTTTTGGGGCTTTGTAACCGGCGGGACTACCCCAGCGGCCATTGCCGGCGACTGGCTTGCTTCAGTTTATGATCAAAACACACAATCTGCCAAAGGCAATGGTGATATTTCTGCAGTGATAGAATTTGAAACCATCAAACTTTTATTATCTCTTTTTAACCTGCCGGATGATTTTTTTGGTGGTTTTGTAACCGGTGCCACCATTTCTAATTTTACATGTTTAGGAAGCGCCAGGCAATGGATTGGTAGACAAGCCGGGAAAGATTTTGCAAGAGATGGCGTGAGTGGTTTGATCAAAGTTTTATCGGCTACGCCACACTCCTCTGCTATGAAATCATTATCCATGCTTGGAATTGGCAGCAATAACGTGACGAAGATTGAAGTTCTTGCCGGTAACCGGGAGGCAATAGATATAGCCGATCTGGAAGATAAAATTATTGAACTGAATGGCGAGCCTTTCATCTTGATTTCGAGCGCAGGAACTGTGAATACCGTTGATTTTGATGATTTCACAGCCATTCAAGAATTGCGTCAAAAATATAATTTCTGGTGGCATATCGATGCAGCCTTCGGTGGTTTTGCAGCTTGTTCTCCAAAATACCAACACCTGGTTTCAGGCTGGGAAAATGCAGACAGCATTACTGTTGATTGCCATAAGTGGCTCAATGTGCCTTATGAAAGTGCAGTTTTCTTATTGAAGGAGAAGCATAAGCTTTTACAGATGGAAACTTTTCAGAATGCAAATGCAGCTTATCTTGGCGATCCGCTCGAGAACTTTAGTTACCTCAATTTCCTACCTGAAAACTCCCGTCGCCTGAAAGCATTACCAGCGTGGTTTAGTTTGATGAGTTATGGCAAATCGGGCTATCGGCAAATTGTAGAAAGCAATGTGGATCATGCGCTGCTGTTTGCTGAATTTATAAAAAGTAATGAGGCTTTCGAGTTGCTCGCCCCTGTGCGATTGAATACTGTTTGTTTTTCGTTAAAGGATAAAAATCAGTTAGACGAATTTCTAAATCGGCTGAATGCTACCGGCAAAGTTTTTATGACCGCTACCATTTATAAAGGCGTTAAAGCCATTCGTGCAGCCTTCGTCAATTGGCGAACATCTACCGCCGATATTCAAATTGCTACCGGTGAAATGAAAAAAATTCTGACAGAACTTTAACCTAATTAGATTGTTAGATAGATTGTACAACTTATATTTGCAGCAATGAAGTTTACCGGGTTGAAATATATATTGATCATTTGCATCGTGACCACTTTTTTTATAAAGGTGAGCAATGCGGTGTCGTATATTAAATATTCACCCATAGAACTGGAGTATGCATCCAATAATGACGATGCTACAGAAAAAGAAGAAAAGAAGGTTGAAACAGAATATTTTGCCAATTATTTCTCTACCGTTTCAGCGGTAAACACATCTTTTATTACAGAGAAAAAAGTGATCATCCCGGATCATTTCTTTTACCCTGCATATTTCCCAGAGGTACTCACACCTCCACCATCAGTATAGAAAATTCATTTATAGTCTAGTGTGCATTGCGTAACCGCGATGGCATTTTCATTTTATTAATTTATTCAAATATATCAGCATATGAAACGAGCAATTTCATTCACCTTTGCGGCTTTTTTAGTTACCGCATCGCTACAAATTAGTGCACAGGAAGTGGCACAAAATAATGTAAAACCAGTTACCAATTCACTTGAAACAGTTGCGAAATTACAACCCGTTAGTTTTAACTACGATAAAGGCTGGGCAGAACGATTGAAAATTTCACCTAAACAACAATATGGTTTCGTTGGAACAGATGCTAAATCGGCTGTGCCCGAAATCGTAACCATACAGGCGAAAGATTACACAGTTGGTAAGAATGCTTATCGGTCAGCAACACTTACAAAAGTTGATTATGAAAGCTTAATCCCGTTATTGGTTGGAAGTATCAAAGAGCAACAGCAACAGATTGATGCATTGCGACAAGAGATCCAATCACTAAAATCAAGAAGTGCGAAATAAAACTATGTAAAGGCTGGATGCTGATCCAGCCTTTACATTTCCAGGAATTTTAAAATCTTCACACCATTTCGCAAAAATGAAATATGAAAGTCATATTTTAATTCACATAAATTTATAGCTTTAGTGGTATATGTAAATCGATTTACTGTAAGGTGTTGATTGTTAGTTTATTCAAGAGTTTGTATTCGATAATATGCGTCTTAATGACTGTTATACGATTTATGAGCAGGCACATTTTAAAAACTGAAAATTCCGTTTCTTTGATAGATTAAGATGGGACGTCGTTAAATGGCGTTTACATTTTATGTGGTTTAATACTTATATACACAATGGATACCAAATTTTCAGAAACGAAACCCAAATCAAATTACGCCGTTCCGCTTATCACCATCACGCTTTTATTTTTTATGTGGGGCTTTATTACCTGCATGAATGATATTTTGATTCCATACTTAAAGCAGCTGTTTAAGCTTACTTTTTTTGAATCGATGCTGGTGCAGTTTAGTTTCTTCGGAGCCTATTTTGTTGGTTCACTGATTTACTTTTTAATTTCTTACACCAAAGGCGATCCGATTAATAAAGTAGGCTACAAAAAAGGAATTCTCTTCGGTATTGTGCTTGCTGCAATTGGCTGTGTATTGTTCTTCCCTGCGGCAACGTATTCCATCTATCCGTTATTTCTAGGTGCATTATTTGTTTTAGGATTAGGTTTTACCGTTTTACAGATTACGGCAAACGCCTACGTTTCATTATTAGGTCCGGAAGATAGTGCTTCCAGCAGGTTAAATTTAACGCAGGCTTTTAATGCTTTCGGTACTACAATCGCGCCTATTTTAGGTGGTCATTTAATCTTTGAATTCTTCTCTGAAGCAGATGGAAGTTTCAGTGCTTCTGCTACCCGGATTCCATACTTAATTTTTGGAGCAATCTTACTTTTAGTGGGTTTGCTGATTTTCTATGTCAAGCTGCCATCTTTCAAACCAGAAGAGGAAGAACAGGCAAAAGGATTGGGCGTGTTGAAATTTCCTCATTTAACGAGAGGGATTGTAGCGCTTTTCTGCTATGTAGGTGCTGAGGTAGCTGTTGGTAGTTTTATTATCAGTTTCTTACACCTGCCTGAAATCAGCGGGCTGGAAGAAGCCGTAAGTAAAAACTACCTTTCCTTATATTGGGGTGGTGCAATGATCGGCCGTTTTGTTGGCGCTATTTCATTAAATCACTCATTAAGTCAAGGAAAAAAGATTATTTACATGCTGGGAACAGCAATCTTAGTGTTTGCCCTTATTTATAGCATTGTGGATTTAACGTTTGCACAAATCGGTTTCTTCCTTGTGTTTATTATATTAAACTTTATTGGCTTTCTGGTTGGTAAATCAGCTCCGGCGAGAACTTTGGCAATCTTCTCCACCATCAACGTATTGCTGTTGATCTCTGTAATGGTCAATAAAGGTGAACTGGCGATGTATAGTATTCTTGGAATCGGGATTTTCAACTCCATTATGTTCTCCAATATTTATACACTTTCGATTGCGAAACTGGGTGTTTATACCAGTCAGGGATCATCGCTACTGGTAATGGCTATTTTAGGTGGTGCAATTCTACCATTGGTTCAGGGTGCAGTTGCAGATCAGATCGGTGTGCATCACTCCTTTATTTTACCATTGGTATGTTATCTGTTTATTTTGTATTTCGGGATCTATTGTGCAAAACATTTAAAAGGAATTGAGCAAACCAGCGTAAAAGGCGGACATTAATAAAATCTTATAACTAAAAAAAGGTCAGGAGAATTCCCGACCTTTTGCGTATAGTTAAGTTCGATTAAGTTTTTTTGAACAGGTAATTTTTGAACGTTTCGAAGTCGGCTTCCAATTGATCTGCATGTTTAGGCAGGCTTTCCAATGCAGTAACCTGCGCTGGGATATCAATTTTAGCGGCAATGTCTACAGGAAAGATATCCGGAAATTTACAGGCATGGGCCGTAGATAAAAATACAGCTGCGCTATCTTCCGTTGGATTTTCCGCTCTATATTTTTCTACAGCTAGGTAAGCAATTGCGGTATGTGGACAAGCAACATAATTCAGTTTCTGGTCTAAATATTTAATGCCTTCCAATGTTTCTTCATCAGTAAAACGATAGGCGGTAACTACTTTTTTCAACTGATCAACATCCTGGTTGAATAAATCCATAATGCGGATCCAGTTACTTGGTGCACCAACGTCCATGGCATTAGAATAAGTTTGCGAAGATGGTCGAGTCTGGTAGATACCACTTTCCAGAAACCGGGGAACGGTATCATTAATATTGGTGGCCGCAATGAATTGTTTAACCGGCAAGCCCAGTTTGTAAGCCAATAAACCCGCGCCAATATTCCCGAAGTTTCCGCTTGGTACAGCAAAAACCACTTCATTTAAACCTTGTTTTTTCAGCTGTGCATAAGTGTTGAAATAGTAAAAGGTTTGTGGGATTAACCGGGAGATATTAATGGAATTTGCGGATGTCAGTCTGAATTTAGCGTTCAATTCTTCATCAGCAAAAGCTTGTTTCACCAGCGCTTGGCAATCATCAAAAGTGCCTTTTACTTCAATAGCTCTGATATTATTTCCGTTAGTGGTGAGTTGTAATTCCTGTATCGGACTTACTTTTCCTTCTGGATAAAGAATGGTTACCCTGGTATTTGGCACGCCTAAAAAACCCAAAGCCACTGCACCGCCGGTATCGCCGGAAGTGGCTACCAGCACATCTAACAATTGTTCGCCATCTTTTAGGAAGTAAGCCATCACACGACTCATAAAACGGGCACCAAAATCTTTAAAAGCCAGCGATGGGCCGTGAAAAAGTTCGAGCACAAATGTTTTATCATCAAGTTTTACTGCAGGAGCATCAAAATTGATCGCATCATCAATTATTGCCTGTAAATCAGCAGCCGGGATTTCATCTTTAAGAAGCGTTGAAGCTACTTTGTAGGCAATCTCTGGTAAAGAATACTTTTCAATATTCTGGATAAAATCCGCATCCAGTTGCGGGATATCAACAGGCATATACAAGCCTTTATCATGAGGCATGCTGTTAAAAACAGCTTCTTTAAAGGAAACGCGTAAATCTTTATTATTGGTTGAATATAAAATCATGGTTGAGGGTTAGAAGGTTGGAAGATTGGAAGGTTTGGGATCATGATTCCCAATGTTCGTCTCTTTGCATCCTTAATTAGTTCTTTTTTAACAATTCTTAAAGGCGGATTGAAAGTAGGAAAGTTGAAGATTTGTCCTTCGACCTTTCTACCCTCAACCATCTACCTTAAATTACTCTTGGCCCTTCGGCATTAACTGAAGAAACGTAAGCTTTACTGTTGATATTAATTTTATGTAGATGTTGTTGCTGGGCTTTGGTAATTTTCTTTGCCGTTTCTTCGTCTTTTGTCAATGCAAATACAGAAGGGCCGGATCCTGAAATACCAAATCCGATGGCACCATTTTCCATGGCGATGGCTCGCATTTCTTCAAAGCCTGGAATCAAAATCGAACGAGTAGGCTCTACGAGAACATCCTTCATGCTTCTGCCGATGAGATCAAAATCGTTCATAAATAGTCCGCTCACCAAACCGGCCACATTTCCCCACTGGGTAACCGCATCTTTAAGCAGAACTTTGCTGCGAATCATTTGTCGGGCATCTTTCGTTGGGACATCAACTTCCGGATAAACAATGGCAGCATACATTCCGGCAGGGGTTGGCAAAGAAATTACATCTAGTGGTTCATAACTTCTTACTAAAACAAATCCACCTAAAATAGCTGGCGCAACATTATCTGCATGACCGTAACCGCAGGCGAGTTCTTCGCCTTTCATGGCAAAAGGAACCAGTTCTTTTGGCGTAAGTAAATCGCCCATGAGTTTATTAATGGCGAACAGGCCGGCCACGGTACTGGCAGAGCTTGATCCTAATCCGCTGCCAATGGGCATTTTTTTATGCAACTCAATTTCTACACCAACATCTAACCGGTTTACGTGTTGCAGATAATGCTGAACACTGGCGCTGACCGTGTTTTTTTCGGCAGCCAGTGGTAACCGACCATCATCGCCCGTAATCCTTTTGATCACTACTCCAGGGGTATCGGTTAAACGCATTTCAACTTCATCTCCGGGTTCGTTTACTGCGAAGCCTAGCACATCGAAACCACAAACCACATTGGCAACAGTTGCAGGGGCGAATACGCGGATTACTCCTGGCTTTCCTGACTGAGACTTTGCCATCTCGGGGTCAACAGCTAAATTATCGGCAAGGTTTAAATTGTTGTTTGACATTTTGTTATAATTTTATATCGCCCCGGGTTTCTACCCTTGGGGCTATTTAATGCCTGGGGTTGAAACCCTAGGCAATGATTCGTATAATTCTCCTTTGATGGACTAATGTGTTAACGTTCCAACATTAATAATATCGGCGAAAACGCCGGCAGCGGTAACTTCGGCGCCAGCACCAGGGCCTTTTACCACCAATGGACGGGATTTGTATCGATCTGTGGTAAACGAGATGATATTATCACTTCCTGAAAGCATGTAAAATGGATGGCTATCATCAACCATTTGAAGGCTGATTTCTACATTGCCATCTTCCAGTTTTCCGATGTAACGCAATACTTTGCCATTATTAGTCGCTTTGTTCTTTAAATCCTCGAAGTAAGCTGCGTTTGCCTGTAACTCGTTATAAAAATCTTCTACAGAGGTTGCATTTAAACAAGCTTCGGGTAAAATGTTGTCAATCTTCACATCAGCAGCTTCTAATGGATAACCAGCATCACGAGCCAATATTAACATTTTACGCATGAAATCTTTTCCATTCAAATCATCCCGTGGATCTGGTTCTGTATAACCCAACTCCTGCGCTTCTTTCACGGTTTCATAAAATCCGGCTTCCCCTTTAAAATTATTGAAAATATAGGAGATTGTTCCCGATAGGATTGCCTCGATGCGGGCCACCTTATCTCCACTCATCATCAATTCTTTGAGGGTACGGATGATCGGAAGACCTGCACCTACATTGGTTTCGTAATAAAAATCTACGCCAAACTTACGGGCAGTATCTTTAAATGATTTGTATTGGGCGTAATCTGCAGAATTACCTTTTTTGTTGCAGGTAACCACAGAGATGCTGCTTTCGAAAACGCCCTGATAAAATTCGATAGGTGTTTCTGCAGCGGTATTGTCTACAAAAACGCAGTTGGGTAAATTCATGGCTTTCATTTTCGCTACAAAACCTGCGAGATCAGCCTGCTCACCATTTTCATTCAGGTCATTTTCCCAATTTTCTAGTGATAAACCATCAGCATTGAAGACCATTTTGCGGGTATTACATATTCCAGTCACCTTTACCTGCAAGTCATTGTTTTCAGCAAGGAAAGGCATTTGTTCCTTCAGTTGATTGAATAATGTTTTGCCGATGTTTCCCGTTCCAAGGCAGAAGATATTAAGTGTTCTTTTTAAATCAGTAAAAAAAGCATCATGAACAGCGTTTACTGCCTTTGATAAATCATCTTTACTAATGATTACAGAAATATTGTATTCTGAAGAACCTTGCGCAATTGCCCTTACATTGATTCCGTTGCGGCCTAGCGCACCAAATAAACGACCGCTCATACCGGGTGTGCGTTTCATGTTTTCACCTACAATTGCCAGTACGGCCAGGTTGCTTTCAACTTCAGGCAAGGCCAGTTTATTGGCATCAAGTTCCAGTTCAAATTCTTTCTTAATCAATGCAATTGCCTGTCCGGCATCAGTTGGTTTTACAGCGAAGGTAATGCTGTGTTCTGATGAAGACTGGGTAATCAGCACCACATTGATTTGCTCCCGGGAAAGCAGAGAAAACAACCTGCCACTAAAGCCGGCTTTTCCCACCATTCCGCTTCCGGTAAGGTTGATGATGCTGATATGATCGATAGAAGAAATACCTTTGATAGGTAGACTGGATGTTTTTACGTCGCTTTTAATGTAGGTTCCGCTGAAATCAGGCTGGAAGGTATTTTTAATTACGATCGGAATTTTCTTCATGAAAGCAGGGATCATCGTTGGTGGATAGATCACTTTCGCTCCGAAATAACTCAATTCCATTGCTTCGGTATAACTCAATTCTGGTAAGGAGAAGGCTTTTTTTACGATCCGTGGATCTGCAGTCATCATTCCGTTTACGTCTGTCCAGATTTCGATTTCTTCGGTGTTAAGGGCAGAACCCCAAACTGCAGCAGTATAATCAGAACCACCACGGCCCAAAGTAGTTACCCTTCCTGCAGCATTGCTGGCGATGAAACCGGTAACAAAAAGTACTTTATCTGCATTCGCCTGATAGAAGTCGTTGATCAGAATCTCTGTTAAATCTGCATCTACTTTCGCTTGTCCGAAATTACTGTCGGTTTTAATTAATTCAGATCCATTCACATATAATGCTTCCGAAAACTGTTGTGAAGCGATATGCGCAATCATAAAAGAAGCGCAACGTTCGCCATAACTCAGAATCTGATCTTTGGTTTGTGGACTTAACTCACGAAGGTTGGTTACGGCCTGTAATAAATCTTCTAATTCATTAAAGAAGATCTTAAGGCGTGTAAATACCGGGTTTTGTGCCGCTGCGGGCAGCAAAGAGCGGATAACCGCAAAGTGTTTCGCTTCAATTTCCTTTAAAGAGGCGTCGTAATTTTCTCCACGTTCAGCCCTTTCGGCCATATCAGTCAGGAGGTTGGTTACGCCACTCATTGCCGATAATACAACTACCGGATTGCTTTGTAATTTTTCTTTGGCTACTATGTTAAGTAGTGTTTTAATGTTCTCGGCCGAACCTACGGATGTGCCACCGAATTTAAGTACTTTCATTAGTTGTGGTTTTAGTGAAAGCTGCACTGTTGCTGGTTAATTATTTTGGTCTAGTGCAGTTTTCAACGGTTTGGTTTAAAAAAAAAGCGCCCCGATTTGTGTCGGGACGCTTTCTGTGTTTTGTATGTTAATTCAATTTACAACAAATTAGCCCCGCTGGTTTATCCCGGTGGTAATAATAATCGTTGTAATAATCGAAGAATTAAAAATCATTGCTCTTGGTGTATTTTGTACACCGTAAAGTAGCAGATTATTTTTCTTAAATGCAAACAATTTCAAAATTTATTTAGAAAAATTTTAATAAAACGTTTAAGTGAATGAAATTAAAGCATTTTTTGAACTGGAAACCATGTTGGTTCTTTTGACTTATAATTAGGTTTTACGCTTTCCAGCCTCGTTGTGATCTGAACGATATCCAATCATTCTTTAATCTGTTGGTTACGAAATTTGGATTTAACACTAGTATCAAGAATATTTATGGAATTCTGGTTGATTTGGCATCTTTGTTAAAAATAAATCCCATGAAAATCTTTTTTGCTGCTGCAATTTTGATTGCCGTTAATACTGCTGTCTATTCTCAAAAAAACGTTAAAATAACACTGGATTGTGGAGTAACTCCAAAGGGTCCGCCGCCACTTTGGCTGGTGGTATTTAAGAATAAAACTTTTGTTATGAAAAATGAATATATAAAAGCGGTAAATCCGAATACAATCGAATCAATAAATGTAACAAAAGATACAACTGCCACGGCCATTTATGGGGCCAAAGGAGCCTACGGTGTCGTTAGTATTAGCATAAACAATAAATTTGCAGGGAAGGAATTTAAAAGGCTAAAACCCTTTCTTGAAAAACTAGAATGACCTACCTTACCCCAATGTAAATCTCTACTTCAGAATTTTCACCTTGTTGAGATTTCTCGCCATAAACTTCAAAATCTGCATGGTAAGTACGGTAAAGAGCAATATTATTAGACCAGATTTCTTGCCAGGTGGCAACTACGGCGTTTGGCATTTCGCCTTTGGCAATATACCTTAACAGCTTTTCATTAATGATTTCTTTTCCAACCAAACCCTCTGGAATAACAGCTAAAGAAGTAACCCGGTGACCAATAATCGTGGTGTATTTGCCGGTATAATCGCTTTCATAATCTGTGTAGATGGCATAAACATCTTCACTTTCTTTATTCTCGATCTGACTGGAAATTTGTTCGTTGTAAAATCTTCCCCAGAGCTGGCCTAAATCTGTTGCCGCCTGGTTGTTTTGATTAGTGGTTTCTATTGAGATGCCGATGATTTTGAAATTTTCCATGAGATAGATTTGAGGTGAAGGTACGGTTTACATTCATGGAATGAAGTTAGATCATGCTATTTGTAATCGCAATTTATATTAAACTTTCAATTAATTAAAAAATAGCGCAAACGCTTCAGAGGTGTTAACGATTGGCAATTTATTAGTGCTATACTTTTGAAACTTTTTATCGGAACTTAAAAAGTAATCCATTTTATTTTTGATAGCTATTTCATGTTGTAGTGCGTCTTCAATATCAGGATTGTCAGATTAAATGGCCAAAACAGTTGTAGAGTGGTTATCATCCGTCACCTGATTGCTGTTAAGCAATTTAAATATACTAATTTTAGTAATGGATGAACCAACAGTTCTTTTTAAAAAATAGCTGATGATGTGCACCACTGTAGCGCTCATGTAAAACATTTTTAGCATCTTGCTCCAGTTGAAATAATGCTTTTATTTCTTGATAATGATCACGTTTCAAAACAAAATCTAAAATTATATTTGCATCAAGAAATATTTTAGAAGCCATATTTCTGTCCTGTATCTTCATAATACTGTCTCTTGTAATCGATGTTTTTATCGAGATCAGGAATTTCTAATTTATCAACATAGTCGATCAAAGATTCTGAATTTACTTTTGCTGAAACATTTTTCAGGTAATTTTCTACTAATTCAGAAACACTGTTTCCTAAGTCAGAGGCATATTTTTTAGCCCTATCTAAAATATCTTGTTCAATTGTTAAATTAACTCTGGCTTTCATAATAATCAATATACGCATATATTTTTTTTATGCGTATTATGTTTTTTGAATTTTAATTGGTTTAATAAGTTTTGTCTAATTGATATTACCATTAGCGTTGTACAATTAGCTATTCGCCCTTTTAATTACCTATTTCCCATTTTCTATTCCCAATTTCACTTGTTCATTTCCCTTTTCCCCTTTTCTAGCTCAAACATCCATTTTCCCATCCCTTATTATTACCTTTGTGCTAAGATATGCAAGGTTTAGTTATAAAATCTACGGGGAGCTGGTATAGCGTTTTGGCCGATGGGGGCGAACGTTACGATTGCCGGATTGTGGGCAAATTTAGGATGAAAGGGATTAAAACGACTAACCCAATCGCTGTTGGCGACCGGGTGAAGTTTGATCTGGAACCAGGCAGCAATCAGGGAATCATCAATGAATTGCTACCCCGAAAAAACTACATTATCCGCAAGTCTATTAACCTCAGCAAGCAGGCGCAGATTTTGGCAGCAAACCTGGATATGGCGATTTTGGTGGTTACGCTTGCTTCGCCCAGAACATCGCTAGGTTTTATAGATCGGTTTTTGGTTACCGCCGAGGCTTATGATGTGCCGACTGTACTCGTTTTTAATAAACTTGATTTATTTAGTAAAGAAGGACTGGAAATTTTACAGGAGTTTAAAGACATTTACGAAAACATCGGCTACGCCACCTATGAGGTTTCTGCTTTAAAAGGAATTAATATCCCGGTTATTCAAGAGCTTATAACTGATAAAATTACGTTGATTTCCGGCCACTCAGGCGTAGGAAAATCAAGTTTAATTAATGCATTACTGCCGGACCGTGATTTGCGTACAGGTGAAGTTTCTGACTGGAGCGACAAGGGACAGCACACCACCACATTTGCCGAGATGTTTGAATTGCCGCAAGGAGGATTCATTGTAGATACGCCGGGAATTAGAGAACTGGGTGTAATAGATATTGAAAAAGAGGAGTTGGGCCATTTCTTCAGAGAGATTTTCAAAACTTCACATCAATGCCGTTTCAACAACTGCAGGCATGTTAATGAGCCTGGTTGTGCGGTAATTGAAGCAGTTAATAATGATGAAATTGCCCTATCAAGGTACGAAAGTTACCTGAGCATTTATCATGGTAATGATACGAGGCATTAGCCCCCAGCCGACTGAAGGGGAGTTGAAAAGCAAGGTGGTAGGCAGGGAGTAAATAGCTAAGCGCGGAGAATAGTATAAATGATAGAAAGTCAAAAGCCCATTTAGGGGATTAAGAGTTAAATATGAAATTCAAACTAGGAGATTTTGTTCGTTTTGTTGATGAAAAACGTGAGGGGTATGTAACGAAGATTATTGACGCACAAACTTTGGGTGTTACCGATGAAGACGGTTTCGAAATACCTGTTGCCATTAGTAATTTAACTTCGGTGCACGGGCATGGTGTTGTTGCTGAAGAACAGGATGCGCCAAAGCCGGTTCTGGTAAATGTGCCTTCCGTTAATAAAGTGGAGAATGGTATTTATGTGGCCGTAGCTACGGATAATAAGGCTGGCAATGTGGTTCACTTTCACCTGTTAAATCAATCGCCGAATGTGCTTTTGGTTAGCTTGACTACAGCGCGAAAAGAGAAATACGCTGGGGTATTTCATGGTATGATAGAAAGTTACCAGTCGGGTTTGGTTTATTCTGCTTCTTTAGCTGATCTGGACCTTTGGCCTGAGTTCACTTTTCAGATTTTAATTACCGGTAAAACAGATGTGAAACCTGTTGATCCGCTGGTAATTCATAAGAAATTCAGGGCAAAAGATTTTTCTTCTGAACAAAAAGACCTGCCGATAGCTAAGAAAGGCTGGTTAATCCGTTTAGATGATCTGGTTCCTGTTACCATTGATGCCCAGAAATTAAAGGAAAGTTTCTTCAAATCGCCCGCAGAAAAGAGAACAGTAGATGCCCCTGCTAAGGAAATAGACCTGCACATTGAAAAGTTACGGGATGATCATCATTTTCTGGAGGCTGATGAAATTTTACAGATTCAGCTAAACCATTTCCAGAATGCGCTTGATGCCGCAATTGTGCATCACTTTGATAAAATGATTTTTATCCATGGCTCAGGAAATGGTACACTCAGAGATAAAATTCATAAACTGATCAGTAAAAATCCAAATATCAAAACCTATATGGATGCCAGGAAAGAAAAATTCGGCTATGGCGCGACAGAGGTGGTTTTTAAGTAAATTGGTTCATTAGTCATTGGTTAACTCATTGCCTGCTAACTGAAAACCTCATCTCCATAATCAGGGTTTGCACCATGTTGTGAAGCTACAAAGGCACCAACTTTGCATGCCCTGTCTAGAACCGTATCAATCGGATAGCCATTCAAATAACTTGAAATAAAGGTGGCCAGAAACGAATCGCCTGCGCCAACGGTATCTGCAACTTCAACCTGATAACCTTTATGATGATATAAATGACCGTTTTGTAGCACATAAGCACCTTTTTCGCCTACGGTCAAACAGATGATCTCAATATCAAAACTATGGCTAATTTGCTTTAATAGTTGTTCATCGGTATTACCTGTTAAAGCTAACGCATCTTTGAGGTAAACCAATTCATGTTCATTCACTTTAAGGATGTCAGCCGCTGCTAAAAGTGTTTTTAACGTTTCAATCGTATAAAACGGCGGGCGGAGATTGATGTCGAATATCTTAAGTTTTGCATGCTTTAATAGCGTAAGAATGGTGTTTTTACTTTCTTCGTTTCTGCAGGTTAAGCTGCAATACACAAAAGCATCAGCCTGTTCAACAGCTTTAATTATCTCATCGTTAAGTGTTATTGCATCCCAGGCAACCGGCTCAACAATGGTATAAGTTGCCTGATGCTGGTCATCAAGTTTCACCTCAACAGTACTGGTAGGTAGGGTGGTATGGGTTTGGATTAAATCAATAGGGTAACCTTTAGATGAAAGAAAGCCTATCAGGTCTTTGCCGTTTTCATCATCACCAACCGCACTGATGAATTGGCTATCAATATTTTGTTTATGAAGGTTTAAAGCTACATTCATTGATGATCCCCCTGCTTTTTTTCCTTCCGGAAAAACATCCCATAGTATTTCGCCAATGGCAATAACTGATTTTTTCATAGTTGACTTTTTGATTTCGCAAGGTAGCAATTTGTGAAATAATCAATTGCCAATTGGCCGTGCTATTTTAAATTTTATATTCAAAGTATTGCCGATCAATACTTCATTTCTGCTATCCTCTTGATAATTTTCAAAAGCTTTTCTTATTTTAGTAGCTTTTACATCCTTTAATAAACCAGAACTAAAATGATTAAATCAATTTTTGTTTTTCTTTTTTGCTGCGTTACCATTTATGCTACGGCGCAAACGCCTGCTGATAAACAAACTATTCTTAAAGTGCTGGAAACACAGCGCCTCGCCTGGAATAAGGGTAATTTAGAAACGTTTATGCAAGGTTATGTAAAAAGCGATAGCCTCCTCTTTGTTGGAAGCAGCGGACCAACTTACGGCTGGCAGAAAACATTAGATAATTATAAAAGGACTTATCAGGGAGCCGCCGGAATGGGACAGCTCACTTTCGGGATTAAAAAAGTCGATTTTTTAAATAAAGATGTGGCTTTCGTTTTAGGAAGCTGGCATCTCAAAAGAGATAAAGATGAGCCAAAAGGATATTTTACCTTATTATTTAAAAAAATAAAGGGAGAATGGAAAATATTCGTTGATCATTCCAGTTAAAATTAATTAATGTTTCGATTGGATTAGGCAACTTTGGTATGAGGCAGCCTTAGGCCAATCGAAATGAAGATTTATCAGCTATTCTCCCAGCTTGAAATCCTTATAATAATATTCTTTGTCTTCATCTGTGAGTTGGCGAATCACCCGGCACGGATTTCCGGCAGCGAAAACATGGTCTGGAATGTCTCGTGTTACAATGCTTCCTGATCCGATAACCACATTAGATCCAATCTTCACACCGGGATTAATGACTACGTTTCCGCCAATCCAGACACTATCTCCAATGGTAATTTCTTGCGCCCACTCAAACTCCTGATCGCGAAGGTGTGAATGAATAGGGTGGCCTGCAGTGTAGATAGAAACATTTGGTGCAATGAATACACTGTTGCCGATAGAGACCTTTGCACAATCTAAAATCACTAAATTGAAGTTTGCGTAAAAGTTATCACCAATTTCAATGTTGTAGCCATAATCGCAACGGAAAGGTGGTTCTATATAAAACATCTTTTCTGTTTTGCCGAAAAGTCTTTTAATTAGCGCTTTACGTTGTTTAATAAATTTTGGTGCCAGATTATTGAATTCAAAAGTGATTTCACGGGCTTTCAATCTTTCTTTGGATAAGACTGCATCTCCAGCCTGGTAGGCTTTACCCCCGAGCATTTTTTCTTTTTCTGTTAGCGTTGTCTCCATTACTTCATAATTTGTGTGGTCATTTTAAAGGTAGCAATAGTAACCAGATGATCAATATTCTGGAGATGGAAATGACTGAAAACAGTTTTTAGGGACCTGTTTATATAAAAAAAGCGGAACCTCTATAAAAGATGTCCCGCTTTATAATTGATGTTATAAAATCTTATGGTTTGCCTTTAGCCATTGCACGTTCGGCAATTTTAACTGCTTTTTTCTCTCTCCAATGGGCGTATTTTTCTTTAAAAGCCATTTTTATCAAGCTATCAACTGCTCCATGGGTAAACAGGCTCCAAACGCTGGCTACTTTTCGGGTGATGGATTGATCCCAGGCACGTAAACTTAAAGAAAACGAGCCATCCAGATATTTCATCCAGTGCCACATGCCTGTCGGCATAAACAGCGTATCTCCATGTTCGAGGAATACTTCATATCCTTCAACGCCTTTCAGCGCAGGAAATTTTTCAAAATCAGGGTCATCAACCTGATAATCTTCTAGAGCATATGTGGCATTCGGGAGGCAATACAAACGATCTTTCCATTTATTATCAAATAGCACGATGTGTTTTCTGCCACCGAAATGGGTATGAAAAATATGTGGTAAATCGATGTCGTAATGTAAAAAGGTTACAGAGTTCGATCCTCCGAAAAACATTGCAGGCATACTTTCAATAAAGCCGCCCATTAAATCTTTCGGGATTTTTATATCATTAATTAAACTTGGAACTTTCTTAAATAAATTAAAGAAGAAGATCCTCAATTCTGTGGGCTCACGCTTAATCAAATCCAGATAATCGCCAAATTTCATATGGGCGGTTGCCGCATTAATTGGTTTAGATGGATCAGCTTTGGAATTATCATATAATGGAACTTCCAGTTCGCCGCCAATCTCTTTCAAATATGCTGTTGTCCATTTTTCTCTTGCTGGCCAGTCTTTGGTTAAGCCCTTGATGACAAGCGGACGTTTCGTTTTCAAATAATTTTTTTTGAAATCCTCTGGAGTAATACTCTCAACGATGTCAACAGGTTTTAGAATGAAACTCATGCGTTTAAAATCGGTTATTTGTGCCGAACAACAAAAATGTAAATTTTATTTTACAAAAAGGAAATTGTGCATTAAATGTGACTAAATTCACGTAATCCAGACTTAACAGCTTCTTTAGGATTTGTTTACTTACGCCGGAATTTTGTTTTTGACAATTTCTGCATATGCGGCATCCCACAAATCGATTCGTCCTTGCAAGGCGCTCCTGGTTGTTTCCTCCGCTTCGATCCAAAGTTTCTCGTCTTTCTCACATAATTTTTCTGTCATCGATAAAGCCAGGTGACTATGGTGATCGCCGTCTACTTCAATATGACGTTCCAGGTAATATTTAAAAATGGAAACCTGTTCCGGGTTTGCGCTATTGAGATCGTTAACCATGCTGAAAAACATATTTGGAATCAAATCTTCACGACCAAAAGTAAAACTTGCCGCCTGAAGATGAACTTTTCTGCTGTTAATCGTGTCGAATGTGGCATTAATAAAGTTTCTGGCCGCCTGAGGAACCTCAGCCAACTCAAAAGCCATATCAAAATCTCTGCCGTTTTTTAGCGACGTTAAGAAATTATTAATCGGTTCTACGTTAGCACCACATTGCAGCATGGCATCCAGATACAATTCAAAGTGGCTTTTAATCTTTCCATCGGCATCAACATCACTTTCTTCTCCCGCAACAATCTCATTAATCAGCTGGCGCGTAATTGGATCGCCCACAGGAAACCAGGGTATGGTAGTGCAGGTTAAATTAATTTGCAAGGATTTTAAAAGCGACATAAAATCCCATACTGCATAAATATGGTATTCCATAAAAACCTGTAAATCCTCCAGCTCACTAATTGCTGTGTATAATTTATGGTTGATAATCTGCTGCCTTAATGGGGCAATATTTTCCTGGATTTTTAAAATATTGGGGTGCATATTTTTCTATAAACTGATCTATTACAAAGTAAATGAAGAGGGTTAAAGTGTTGATTTGCCAAAACTAAGCAGTAAATCTGGAGTAAAATGCAAAAATCAAAAACCTGAAAAACAGGTGACAAACAAACTAAACTTTATATCGAGATAAAAATAAACGCCCTCACAGAAAGCAAGGACGTTAGATTAACAATCAACCGGGACGTGATATGTCGTTAAAAAGATTAATTCTGGCTATTTTAAATTTCAGATATGAAAAAAATATTTGCAGATTTTAATTAGAATAAAATGAAAAATGCATTTGCTTAAGCAAACGCATTTTTTAGATTAATTAGATACTATGTTTTAATTAGGCATTAAAACAGTGTCAATAACATGGATAATGCCGTTTTTTTGGTTCACATTAGCAATAGTAACTGTGCTTGTTCCACCTTTTTCATCTTTCAAGATTAGTTTTTTTCCTTCCATAGAAGCCCAAAGTTTGCCGCCTTCTACTGTTGTTAATTCTAATTTACCACCACCAGCTTTTATTGCTTTAGCGATTGCTTTGCTATCCAATTTACCTGCAACAACGTGGTAAGTTAAGATTTTTGTTAATGTAGCTTTGTTTTCAGGTTTCACTAAATTGTCAACCGTTCCAGCCGGAAGTTTATCAAACGCTGCATTTGTTGGTGCAAAAACTGTAAACGGACCGGCACCTTTCAAAATTTCTACTAATCCTGCTGCTTTAACAGCGGCAACCAGTGTCGTGTGGTCTTTAGAGTTTACTGCATTATCAACGATATCTTTTGTTGAATACATTTCAGCGCCACCAACCATTGGGTTTTTTTGAGCATAAACCTGAGTGGTAACAGCCATTGTGAATACGGCAAATGCCGATAAAATTAACTTTTTCATTTTTTTAATATTTAGGTGTTTGTTATTTGATTTCATTTACGATGCCTTGGCAACGCTTGGTTTTTTTAAATCGTAAAATAGATATAAATTGCTTACTGTTAGGGTTTTAAAATATTATCTCCTTTTCTGATGAAGTAACCTTTTCAACCTTGATTTAGTTTTGGTGATTATATTAAGACCAAATTTTTAGCTATAAAAGCAGAAAACCTTATGCTTTTTTAAAACGCATAAGGTTGCTGTAAGACGATTTAAAGGTTAGGCTAGGTTACATTTGATGTTCTGACTTTTTTAGAGAAGTAGCCAGGGAAAAAGCGTTTAAGGAAAATAGCTTTTGTTTCTTTTCCACCAATGTAAACCTCTTCTTTTTTTATTTTCACCGCTGCAACAATCTGTTTTGCACATTCTGCTGCGCTCATTCCGTTTGCCTGCGCATCATCCATCGTTCCCTGACCGCTTCCATCCGCTGTTAAAGCATTGATAGAAACATTTGTTTTGATAAAGCCCGGACAGATAATGGTAATGTGGATGTTTTGATCATATATTTCTGATCTTAAAGAATCAAAATAACCATGCAGTGCATGTTTAGATGCAGCGTAGGTAGAACGGAGCTTGGTTCCAAATTTCCCAACCAAACTGCTGATCACTACAATTTGCCCGCCGCCATTTTTGATCATTACTGGTAAAACCGCTTTACTTAAAATCACGGTCCCCCAAAAGTTGGTGTTCATGATTTGCTGCTCGGTATTTAGATCAGTTGACAGTGCCAATCCCCGCTGACTTATTCCACCGGCATTGATTAATAAGTCTATGCTTCCAAAAATCCGGATGGCGTCTTCAGCTTTTTGAGTTAAAATTTCTGTTTCACACAAATCGAAAGGTAAAACATGCACATGGAAAGAATTCTGGCAATTGCCTTTTACCCTAAAAAGTTCATCTCTGTTCCGGGCTGAAATGATCAGCTTATCTCCGGCTTTAAAATGTTCGTAAACCAGGGCTTCACCAATGCCGGATGATGCTCCTGTAATCCATACAATTTTCGACATATTATTAATTAATTCTTGAATGACAGGGTTTTGATTGAGTGAATGTTGTTTTAACTCGCAAAATCAGTCATTCTATAATTCAATCATTTCAATTCACTCATTCGTCTCCCACTATAAATAATTCTGAGGCGATATGATCGGCAAAAAGTTTACCGCTTTCGCTCAGTTTAATTTGATCATCCTGAATGATCAGCCAGTCTTTATCTTCAAATGCCTTCAAATTATGATTGGTTTCTTCTAAAAAATCTGATCCAAAATCAGCTTTTATTTTCTTTAAGTCGGTGCCCCACATGGTTCTTAAGGATGTCATTATATATTCATTAAACCGATCATTTAATGATAATTCCTCTACTATTTCCGGAAGTTTATTTTGATCCAGTACTTCCATGTATTGCGCATTGTTCGCGGGATTCATATATCGGTTCTGTCCGTCAAAACCATGGGCAGATGGACCAATGCCAATATAATCTACACCACGCCAATAATTGGTGTTATGCACAGCGTAACAGCCAGGTTTAGCCAGGTTTGAGATTTCATAATGCTCAAAGCCGGCAGCTATAAGCTGATCCATGAGGATTACAAATTGGGCTGCACTCTGGCTATCACTTACCGGTGTCTGCTTCTTATTTCTGATTGCATGCGCCAGTGCAGTTTTAGGTTCCACTGTAAGTGCATAGGCCGAAACATGGGGTACTTCGAGTTCAATCGTTTTTTGAATATTACTTAACCATTTGGAATCAGTTAGTAATGGATAACCATAAATCAGATCGAGGCTTAAATTCTCGAAGCCGGCATCCTGACTCCTTTTAATGCAGTTTTCTGCTTCCTCTGCCTGGTGAGCACGATTCATCCAGATTAAATCTTCATCAAAAAATGATTGGATCCCTACGCTGAACCTGTTCACTGGCAACTGCCTGAGTTCCCTTAATTTTGAAACGGTTAAATCATCAGGGTTAGTTTCAATAGTAATCTCTGCATTTGAATCCACCGAAAAGGTGCGATTAATAGTATCGAAAATCTTTTGTAATGCAGCCTGAGATAAGATAGAAGGTGTGCCTCCGCCTAAATAAATACTTCCAACCTGCCCTGAAATTCTGTCTTGTTTCATTTTAATTTCCTTGCAAATCGCGTCAACCATTTCGTTTTCATACTTCAGCGAGGTGCTGAAATGAAAATCACAATAGTGACACGCTTTTTTGCAAAATGGAATATGGATATAGATACCGGACATTTTTTCTACAAAATTAATAAAGATATTGGACGGCTGGGTGAAAACCGATTTAAGCTTAACCTAGTATGATTCTTTTAAACTCGTCTATTGAAACAATATTGAGTACTGGAAAATCAAGAGACTTCAAAGGATTAAAATGTTTGTCGTTAGTTACCAGGTAATCGGCATTTCCAGCAATTGTCAAATCTACAAATTTATTATCATCTGGATCTAAATCTACTAATTGCACTTGAAATAGGGTTCAGTAAAATGCACATTTGGAGCAACGCTGAGTATGGAATACACAATCATGGCAGTATTTTCTGAGAAAAAATCAGTAAGCTTTTCAATCTATTCAGATAGAATTTCGTTACTGACAAGCCATTCAAACTGCTCGTCTTTAAAAGCTAGATATAGCCAATAGTGACGGCTTTTTGGTGGTATAGATGCCAAAAGACAGTTTGTGTCTATTACAACTCTCATTAATCATTATCGTTCAGCAGACGATCGATATCTTCTTGTGTATATCCTTTTTCTTCGACAACTTTTTTCAACTCCAGATCTAATGACTCCGAAAAATGGTTAACTAAAAGCCGTTTAAGTTCTAGTATTTCGTTTTCCGGCATAGGCCTGTTAAAAAGCCTCAATAGGCTAATTTGCAAAGGATTTAAGGGCGCATGTTGGTTTAACGTAACTGACATAGTAAAATGTATAGTAACAAAAATACGGGAAAAATTAATTAAAAATCATTCGCTTATCACATCCTAAATCCTTTTTCCCTTCAATTTAGCGGTCAAAGCTCCTCTTAAACCAAAAATCTTTAGGCTTTACGTATGTTGGGTATAGACTTATTTATCTTTACTTTTAAACTCTACTTTCTTTAGGTAAACAATGATTATTCAGCTACTTTTGCGTCCTTAAGTTTTGATTTACAGCATGCCGAAATTTATTTTTACTTTATTTGCTTTCATTTGGATGGCTAGTGGTGTTTTTGCGCAAGAAACTCCAGCTAGCCCTGATAGTGCAGTAGTAGTAAATCCATATAAATATAAACGTTATCGGCTCGATTCGGCATCGTTAGCGAGGCAAAAAGCTGTAACAGATTCTATTATTAGGCATGCCTGGGTATTACCAGATAGCATGATGAATAAAAATGCCCTGATGGACAGCGTAGAGAAAGAATTTCTTTTTCCTCGTCTGGATTTATTTGGCTGGCAAAAACAATATTCGCAATTTAAGAAAAAAGCCAATCCTTACCAGTTGGGTAAGCAAATTCCGAAAGGAAATGTTGGTTTGCTGGGTTTCATTTTTGCCATGCTGGTCATATTTGCTGTGCTGAAAAATGCTTTTTCGAAACAGCTGTCTGCTATTGTAGAATCTTTTTTCAGTAACCGGGTTCTGAACAATATCAACAAAGAAGATAACCTGTTTAGTTCCTGGCCATTTCTGCTGTTATTTATTCAATTTGGATTTATTCTAGGGATGTTCTTCTTCCTGGTAGCACAGTATTACGATATGTATCAGGCTAAGCATGGGTTTAAATTTTTCTTCACTATTTCAATCACAATCATTGTATTTTATGCATTGAAGCTCATTATCTTAAGATTTATCGGCTATCTGTTTAATGTTCAGAAGCCAGTTGGCGAATATATCTCCATTTTATATTTAAGTTACTTTAATGCGTCTTTACTTTTTATTCCATTGGTGGTTGCGTTTGCACTATCGCCATTAAAATATGGTGTGGTATATATTGCATTGGCTTACTTGCTATTGGGCGTGATATTTGCTTTCCAACTGCTTAGGGCCGGAATTACAATACTTTCTAATAATAAGTTTTCTAAAATGCATTTAATTTTGTACTTTTGCGCCCTCGAAATATGTCCTATTTTGATACTAATTAAAACGATAGGATTGTAGTAGGAAAAGGAAAATGCAAGAAAAGAACGACTCTAGAATTCGCAAGGTAAAAAGTATGTTGGTTACTTTACCAAAACCTGAGACAGAAAAATCTCCTTATTATGATTTGGCGAAAAAACATAATTTAAAGGTTGATTTCAGATCTTTTATCCACGTTGAAGGTGTACCGGCAAGAGATTTCAGAAAGGATAAGATTAACCTTGCAGATTTTACAGCGGTAATTTTTACCAGCCGTAATGCTGCAGATCATTTCTTTAGGATTTGTGAAGAAATGCGTTATGATGTGCCGGTAGACCTAAAATATTTCTGTCTTTCCGAAACTATCGCACTGTATCTTCAAAAATATATTCAATATCGTAAAAGAAAAATATTTTTCGGAAAACAGACGGCTGCAGACCTTGCAGAGGTTTTAAAAAAGCATGCTAATGAAAAGTTTTTGTACCCATGTTCTGATATGGCTACAGAAGATACCATGAAATTTCTTGAAAAAAGTGGCTACGATTTCACCCCTGCAGTACTTTTTAAAACTGTAGTAAGTGACTTATCTGATTTGGCAGAGGTTTTTTATGACGTAATTGCGTTTTTTAGTCCTTCCAGTATACAATCTTTATTTAAAAATTTCCCTGATTTCAAACAAAATAATACCCGTATCGCTGCTTTTGGTACAAATACCAGCAAAGCTTGTGTAGATATGGATCTCATCGTTGATATTGCAGCACCTAC
>Ga0157370_10001239_pt1 | contig 31925 bp, 33 predicted proteins | sample C35metaG_FD_113463 | JGI IMG/M metagenome (GOLD analysis project Ga0157370, IMG submission 113463) | Corn rhizosphere microbial communities from Kellogg Biological Station, Michigan, USA - C3-5 metaG | ecosystem: Host-associated > Plants > Roots > Rhizosphere > Soil | place: USA: Michigan...
CCCGGCGATTGCGTGAATTGCGCGAACGTGCCGTTCACGCCCATGCCAGCTTCCAGCACGTCCTGGTGGCTGTTGGTAACGTAACCGGAGTCGGCGCCCAGCACGTTCAGCTTTCCCGCAAGTTGCGCGCTACCCGTGACGTCCAAGATCGAACCCAGGCTGACAGACAAGATGCCGGTGTCGGTCTGGGTGTAATTGGTGCCAACCTCGGTATTGCCGCCCTTCACGACCACGGTACCTGCGTTGAGCAGCGACCCGTGTGTGCCCGGTACCGCATCAAGCGTGCCGGCGCTGCCAACGTAGACATCGGCGCCCAGGGTTCCCTCTTTTTGCACCGTAGCCATTGGCAACGGTTGCGTCGCCTGCAAGGTTCCGCCCAGTACCGCCGTGCCCCCCGAATAGGTATCGGCGCCAGTGAGAACAAGCGTGCCGGTACCATTCTTGACCAAGCCGCCCGCGCCGGAGATGTCGTTGCTCCAGGTGGAAGTCAAACCATCGAACGACACCGACACATCGCCCCAATCGAATTGCGCGGGCCCCTGCACCGCCTTGCCGACATCGAGTTCGCCGTAGCCAAAGGTGGCATTGGGCTGCGAGCCACCCAACGGATCGGCGGTACCCAGCAGGGTCTGTCGGACCAGGTCATTACTGAAATACGGAAACGCCTGCCACACCAAAGCCGCCGCGCCCGACACCTGCGGCGCTGCGAGTGAGGTACCTTCGACGATGTAATAAGTCGGATCGGTGGTGGTGCTGGTGGTGTCCTTGTCGAGCACGATCACGTCGCCCGGCGCGGCAAGGCAGTAATCCATGGCAATGCCGCACTTGTTGGAATAACTTTCGAGCTGGGTTGGATCGTTGCTGTTGATCGCCACCACCGTCAGCCAGCCCTTCTCGAGATCCGGCGCGACGCTGGGCAGCGCAGCGATCGTGCTGGGATTCGGATTGGAGTCATTGCCGGCCGCGAACACCACCAGTCCGCCATGCTGATTGATGAACGGGCTGTAGGCGGCATCGAAGGCCTGGTTCACGCTGGTATCGCTGGTATCCCACGTGATGCCTCCCCAGGAATTGTTCATCACGTTGACGCCGCTGCTGACCAGATCGGAGTTGACCTGCTGGAAAAACTGCGCGTCTGTAGCGGTGACCGTGGTCGGCGGCGTGCTGCCGTTGTCGTCGGGGGCGTTGTCGGAAATGATCCGCGCCGACACCAGGTTCGCGCCCGGCGCGATGCCGCCGGGAAACTGGTCGAACGACGTGCCCGCGGCGATCTCCGAGACCCAGGTGCCATGCCCCACGACATCATCGATTTTGGTGTTGTTCTGCGTCGGATCGACGTAGATCAGTTCCTGAAGCACGCGCCCCGCGACAGTCGGGTTGCTGCGCATGATGCCGCTGTCGACCATACCGATGGTGACGCCCTTGCCGGTGTAGCCGGCGTCGTGTGCGGCATAGGTATTGGTGATCGACAACTGCGCATCGATCGGCGGCTGCGGCGTCGTCGAAGCTGATGGCGGCGGTGGCGGCGGAGGTGACGCGGGTGTCGTGCGCACGGCGCCGCTGCCACCGCCACCGCAGGCGGACAACGTACCCGCAAGCAACCCCAGGGCCAACCAACTGCCGCAATGCCGAGTACGGTCCAACACAAGCCTGCCCGCCATGAGTTCGATCTCCGCCATCAAGTCGAAATGCCCATCGCCATTCTGCACCAGCGCCGACGCCATGCACCAGCGATGACCGTGATGCGCACCCCATTTGCGGCAGCGCAGCATTCGCCGCATAATCGACGATACTCAGCACCGGAGCACCCGCATGTCCGACATCATCATCGCCGCCGCCAAACGCACGCCTATCGGCGCGTTCCTGGGCCAGTTCACCGGCTTTTCGACGCCAAAACTCGGTGCCGCCGCCATCGCCGCCGCGTTGCAACAATCGGGCATTGCGCCGGGCGATGTCGGCGAAGTACTGATGGGTTGCGTGCTGCCGGCCAACCTCGGCCAGGCACCGGCACGCCAGGCCGCGCTGGGAGCCGGGCTTCCGCCGTCGGCGGGCTGCACCACGCTCAACAAGGTGTGTGGTTCGGGCATGAAAGCGATCATGCTCGGCCACGACTTGATCAAGGCCGGCTCCGCCAACGTGGTCGTCGCCGGCGGCATGGAATCGATGACCAATGCGCCACACATGGCGGCCGTTCGCACCGGTATCCGCCTCGGCGACGGCAGCATGGTCGATCACATGATGTGGGACGGCCTGACCAATCCGTATGACGGCAAGTCGATGGGCGTGTTCGCGGAACAGTGCGCCGATAAATATCACTTCACGCGCGAGGAACAGGATGCGTTCGCGACCGAATCGGTGCGCCGCGCGCAGGAAGCGGTGAAGTCCGGCGCGTTCGCCGACGAAATCGCGACCGTCACCGTGCCGTCGCGCAAGGGCGATGTCGCAGTGTCGGTCGATGAAACGCCCGGCAAGGTCGATCCCGCGAAGATCCCGACATTGAAACCCGCCTTCCGCAGGGAAAACGGCACCGTCACCGCGGCCAGTTCGTCCAGCATCTCCGATGGCGCAGCCGCCGTCGTGCTGATGTCGGCGGACGATGCGAAAGCGCGCGGAGTAAAGCCGCTGGCGCGCATCGTCGCGCACGCCACCCATTCACAGGAACCGCAGTGGTTCACCACCGCCCCGGTCGGCGCGATCGAGAATGTGTTGAAGAAAGCCGGGTGGCAGGTCGGCGACGTGGACTTGTTCGAGGTCAATGAAGCATTCGCGGTAGTGGCGATGGCCGCGATGAAGGACCTCTCGATTCCGCACGAAAAGCTCAACGTGCACGGCGGCGCCTGCGCGCTGGGCCACCCCATCGGCTGCACCGGCGCACGCATCGTGGTGACGCTGTTGCACGCGCTGATTCACGCAGGCAAAAAACGCGGCGTGGCGTCGCTTTGCATCGGCGGCGGCGAAGCCACCGCGATTGCGATCGAACGGATTTGATCGCGTTCTGCGTCGATGCAGGTTTGTACCCCCAACGCAATAAGCGCCGACTGAATGTTATCTGCCTGTAAAAAGTCAGATGCTGGCGTTATTCAGCCAGACGCGGTTTAATAGTGCGGCCACCCCCGTGGCTTTCCACGGCCCAATCCAGGAGATCTCCAATGAAGTTCACTCGTACCGTACTTGTGGCTGCCGTCGCCACTGCAATGGCCCTGTCGTTGTCGGCCTGCGGCAATTCCGGCCAGTCGGCCCAGTCGGCCGCCAATGAAGCGCAGCAGAACGCGGCCAGCGCCGCTTCGGCAGCCGCGAGCGCCGCTTCGCAGGCGGCCACTGCCGCTTCGGCAGCTGTGAGCGCGACTTCGAACGCGATGGAAGCCCCGGCTTCGACCGCCGCGATGCCTGCCAGCACCGCCCCGGCCCCGGCTTCCACCCAGGCCAGCGCGATGGATGCCATGAAGGACGCGGCCCACAAGGCTGGCCAGGCTGCCGGTGCCGTCAAGGTCGCCGCCAACAAGGCCAAGGACGCGATGAAGCACTGATCGCTTCGTCCCGTTGCAATCCGAACCGGCCGCCTCGCGCGGCCGGTTTTTTTTGGGCTGTGCAGCGCACCCGATAGAATGCCCGATGCGCTTGTGCACGCCACGGAACCGACCATGCCTGTCATTCCCACCGCCGTCGACAGCAAAGGCAAAACCTTCCGTGGCAACGCCGCGAACCTGCGCAAACTCACCGATGAACTGAAAACCCTGCTCGCGCGCACCGCCGAGGGCGGAGGCGCCAAGGCGCGTGAGAAGCATGTCGCGCGCGGCAAGTTGCTGCCGCGCGAACGTATCCGCGCCCTGCTCGATCCGGGCTCGCCTTTTCTGGAGCTCTCGCCGCTGGCCGCGCACGGCATGTATGACGGCGCGGCACCCGCCGCAGGCATCATCACCGGCATCGGCCGCGTCAACGGCACCGAAGTGGTGGTGGTCGCCAACGACGCCACGGTCAAGGGCGGCACTTATTTCCCGATTACGGTGAAGAAGCATTTGCGCGCGCAGGAAATTGCGCTGGAAAACCGCCTGCCCTGCATTTATCTCGTCGATTCCGGCGGCGCGTTTTTGCCGTTGCAGGACGAAGTCTTTCCCGACAAGGAACACTTCGGGCGCATTTTCTACAACCAGGCGCGGATGAGTGCGCTCAACATTCCACAGATCGCGGTGGTGATGGGATCGTGCACCGCGGGCGGCGCGTACGTGCCTGCGATGAGCGATGAAGCAATCATCGTGAAGCAACAGGGCACGATTTTCCTGGGCGGTCCGCCGCTGGTGAAGGCCGCAACCGGCGAAGTGGTGGATGCCGAGACATTGGGTGGCGCCGACGTACACACGTCGATTTCCGGCGTGGCCGATCACTTTGCCGAGAACGACGAGCATGCGCTGTCGATCGCGCGCGATGTCGTGGCCTCGCTCAATCGAAAGAAGGTGATGCCGCTGGCACTGCGCGAACCGGTCGAACCAAGGTACCCGGCCGACGAACTGTACGGCGTGATTCCCGGGGACACGCGCCGCCCGTTCGACATCCGCGAAGTGATCGCGCGCATCGTCGACGGCTCGGAGTTCCACGAGTTCAAGGCTCGCTACGGCAAGACCCTGGTCACCGGGTTCGGGCACATCCACGGCTACCCTGTCGGCATCGTCGCCAACAACGGGATCCTTTTTTCGGAAAGCGCGCTCAAGGGCACCCATTTCATCGAGCTGTGCAACCAGCGCGGCGTACCGCTGGTGTTCCTGCAGAACATCACGGGCTTCATGGTCGGGAAAAAATACGAGCAGGCCGGCATCGCCAAGGACGGCGCGAAGATGGTCACCGCCGTCGCCTGCTCGCACGTGCCGAAGTTCACCGTGGTGATCGGTGGCAGCTTCGGCGCGGGCAATTACGCGATGTGCGGACGTGCCTACGGCGCAAGATTTTTGTGGATGTGGCCGAACGCGCGTATTTCCGTGATGGGCGGCGAGCAGGCCGCCTCGGTGCTGGCCACGGTGAAACGCGACGGCATCGAAGCCGCGGGCGAGTCGTGGTCGAAGGAAGAAGAAGACGTCTTCAAGGCCCCGATCCGCGAACAGTACGAACGCCAGGGCAGCCCGTACTATTCCAGCGCCCGGCTGTGGGACGACGGCATCATCGATCCCGCCGATACCCGCCGCGTGCTGGGGCTTGCGATTTCCGCGTCGATGAACGCGCCGATCGAACCGCAACGCTACGGCGTCTTCAGAATGTAAGGGCTTGCGCGTGGCCTCCCTGCGGTTGACCCACCCGGCTCAAAGAGTCCATCGATTCCGCGGTACGAGTTTCCCGCAAGCATCCTCCGAATCCTGATTTCCCGGGGCCTCCGCTGAATCGGAGGCCTTGGCGAATGGCTATGCGTATATCCAGCCGATTCGCGGGACTTGTATCAAATATATTTTAGATATATCTTAGAAAACAACTTAATCTGACACGGGTATCGGATCATGCACGTGCACCATCACTTCTTTTCCGACGCGCACCGCCACGCCGCGGAACATTTCGGCAACTGGCACCGCAATGAACAAGTCCGTTGCGCCGGTCGCGGGTCATTTGGGCGGCGCCGCCACGGCGAAGATGATTTTTTCGAGATGTGGAACGGCTTGCACGGTGGCGGTCGCCGCGGCGGCGGTCGCATGTTCGGGCACGGCGATCTCAAGCTGCTGTTGCTGGCGCTGATCGAGCAGCAGCCGCGCCATGGCTATGAACTGATCCGCACCATCGAGGACATGTTCAATGGCCAGTATTCGCCCAGCCCCGGCACCATCTATCCCACCCTGAGGATGCTCGAGGAGATGGGCCACGTTGCGGTGCAAAGCGAGGAAGGCGGTCGCAAACGTTACGCGATCACCGACGCCGGCCGCATATTCCTGGACGAAAACCGCGAAGCGGTCGAGGCCGTCACGGAACGCACCGAGCGCAGCGCGCGCATGGCCTCCAAACTTGCGGCGCCCATGGCGATCCGCAAGGCCATGCATGAGTTGAAACATGCGCTGCTGATGCGCAGCGTGAAGTGGGACAAGGCCGAAGCCGAACGCGTGATCGGGATCGTGGAGCGCGCTGCCCGCGACATCGCCTCGGGCAAGTCGGGGAATTGAACGCGCGATGCGATCCGCGTGCGCCATTGCGCGCAGACGCACGTCCAACGGCACCGCAAGAACCGCGACCGTCCGTGCAAGCGCAACCGGATCGACACCGCGGCCAGCCAGCGGTTGGTGGGTTGCGGTGCCAGCTTGCGGAACACCACCAGCGCGCAGACCGCAATGATCAGGCCGACGATGACGTACTGGACGGCCAGCCCGACGCTCACGCGAACAACCTCGCGACCTGGTACGTGATCAGCGAGGCCGCGTAGGGGACCGATTGCACGACGGCGCAAGCGGATTTGGGAAGCTCGGAGAGACGCAGGACGCGTTGCACCACCAGAAAAGAGCTGCCTGACCGGCGCGCGCGGAATCCATGACGGTGCGGCCTACACGCCGCGTGGCGCGGCACCGCCGGTCGAAATGTTCGACGCCGACTGCACGCGCGTGCGACGGGTAGCCATCCACCACGCCACCATGCGCATGCCCGCAACCAGCAACACGAACGTGGCGATCCAGAACACCAGTTGCATGCCGGCCGGGCGCGCTTCGTAACCGGTCAACACATGCATCGCCTGCCCCATGATCGAACCATTCGTGAGCAGCCAGGATGTATCCCAAACCTGATTGCCCCATTCGGGCAGCAGATTGGCCTGGATCAAAAAGCCGGCTGCGCTGGAAGCAAGCCCCGCAGCCAACACCACCAGCATCCAGTTGGTCACGCTGAAAAAATAGCGAAGCGGGATGCGCAGCAATCCGAAATACAGCGCGAACCCGACCGCAACGCCACCCGCGAGCCCCAGCGGCACGCCGGCGAGGAAACCGACTTTGCCGGCGCCGCCCGCCGCTATGCCGAACAGGAACAGCACGATCTCGGAACCTTCGCGAAGCACCGCAAGCGCGACCACCGCCAGCAATATCGCGATCGAACTCGACCCGGACTTCACCGAATCGGTGACACGCTGCATCTGCTGGACCATCTCCTTGCCGTGGCTGGACATCCAGGTGACATGCCAGCCGATCATCACCACCGCGGTCAGCAACACCGCGGCTTCAAAAACTTCCTGCCCCACGCCGCCCAGCGAGCCCTGGATCAAACCCATGCACGCGGCCACCACGATCGCGCCGACCACGCCCAAGGCAATGCCGCCGCCGACGAATATCGCACGCCGCGGCACGCCGCGCGTCGCGGCCGCGACCACGGTCACGATCAATGCCGCTTCCAGCACCTCGCGAAAAACCAGCAGCGCGATACCCAGCATCAGAGCCTTACTCCACGATCAAAACACCGGTGGTGGCATGGTCGAAATCATCGAAGAACTTGTAACTTCCCTTCGCGAGCGGTCCGACGAATATCGTGATGGTCGAATTCGGCAGCACGATCTTCTCGCGATTGAAATCGGCGCTCTCGAATTCCGACGGCGTCGGGTTGCGGTTGGTGACCAGCACCTTGAGCATGGTGTTCGCCGGCACCTTCAGCGTCGCCGGCTCGAACTTGTGGTTCTGCAGAACCAGGTGGTATTCGGGCGCGGATTCCGCACCGGCGCCCGCCGCAACCATGGCGCCCGCAAAAACCACTGCGATGGCCCAAATCAGCTTGCGCATTGCATGACCCGCGTTCGCATCCAGAAATGACCCGTTTCGATAGGAAATGCTAATCGTTCTCATTTATAAAGACAACCCCGTTGCGCTGTACCGGTCCAGCCAGGCATCTAACCCGTGGAATTCGTTCGGCCGCAAACCAGCCGCGTGGACGGAGCGGTTATTCTTGGCGTTTTGGCCCGGAACGCGAAGATGGCCGACACCATCCTGCTCGAGCGCAATCGCACGACGGTGGTCCTGACGCTGAACCGCCCGCAGGTTCACAATGCGTTCGACGACACCCTGATTGCGGAAACCACGGCCGCGCTGGAATCGATGGCCGAGGATGCCAGTCTTCGCGTATTGGTGCTGACCGGCGCGGGCGCGACCTTTTCCGCCGGCGCCGATCTCAACTGGATGCGGCGAATGGCCGCGGCGGGCGCGGAAGAAAATCGCGATGACGCGCTGCGCCTCGCAAGGCTTTTGCGCGTGCTGCAGTTCTTTCCCAAACCCACCCTCGCACGCGTCAACGGTTCGGCTTACGGCGGCGGCGTGGGATTGATCGCTTGCTGCGACATCGCGATCGGGGTCGACGGTGCCAAGTTTGCACTCAGCGAAGTGAAACTCGGTCTGGTACCGGCGACCATTGCGCCGTACGTGGTGCAGGCCATCGGCGCGCGCCAGGCGCGAAGACTGTTTGCCAGCGCGGAAATTTTCGACGGCAACGAAGCCGCGCGCATCGGTCTCCTGCATCAATGCGTCGCCGCGGACCAACTGGACGAGGCCGTGGATCGCCAGTTGCACTTCCTCGCCAAGGGCGGCGTCATCGCGCAACACGAAGCGAAGCAGCTTGCACTGCGCACCGCCGGCATCACGATCGAATCCGCCGAGCGCCTCGACGCCGACAATGCCGAACTGATCGCGCGGCTGCGCGTGTCGGCGGAAGGCCAGCAGGGCCTGTCCGCGTTTCTCGAAAAACGTGCGCCACCATGGCTGAAGGAGTAAAGCGATGCTCGATCACATTGGATTTCCGGTTTCCAATTTCCTCAACAGCAAGAAGTTCTACGAGGCGGCGCTGGAGCCGCTCGGGATCGGCATCGTGATGGAGGTAACCGCCGAACAAACCGGCGGCAGTTCACACGCCGGCTTCGGTGACAGCGGCAAGCCGTACTTCTGGATCGGCGACGGCGAAGGCATGGTGCGCGGCCGCTTCCACATCGCGTTTGCCGCGAAAACGCGCGCCGACGTGGAGGCGTTCCATCAGGCCGCGCTCGCAACGGGAGGCCGCGACAACGGTAGACCGGGGCTGCGACCGCACTATCACGAACATTACTATGCGGCATTCGTGCTGGATCCCGACGGCCACAACATCGAAGCGGTCTGCCACGCACCGGGATGAATACCCATAAACCGGGAGGAAAGCATGCAACGCCCCGTGATCAATCTCGCCGATCTTGAAGTGCGCGGGGAGACCGCCGAACGCGCACCACATGGTCCGAACGCGGAGCAGTACGACATCCGCTGGGCCGAGATCGCCAGCCGCATCGGCGCGCGCAAGCTCGGCTACAACCTCACGGTCGTCGCACCGGGCAAGCGCAACTGTCCGTTCCACAGTCATCGCGCCGAAGAGGAAATGTTCTTCATCCTCGAAGGCAGTGGTGAACTTCGTTACGGCAAGGAACGCCATCCGCTGCGCGCGGGTGCCATCATCGCCTGCCCCACCGGCGGCCCTGAAACCGCGCACCAGATCATCAACACCGGCGACACGGAAATGCGCTACCTGAGCGTCAGCACGATGGCGTCCATCGAAATCTGCGAGTACCCCGATTCCGGCAAGTTCGGCGTGTATGAAGACCTGCCCGGCGACGCCGCAGGAAACGGAAAGCACTTCCGTCATCTTGCGCGACACGAGGACGCACGTGATTACTGGGAGGGTGAATAGTGTTCGAACGCGTCCTGATAGCCAATCGCGGCGAAATCGCCTGCCGCGTGATCCGCACCTGTCGCAGGCTCGGTATTCATACCATCGCCGTGTACTCGGAGGCCGACGGGAACGCGCAACATGTTCGTCTTGCCGACGAAGCGTGGCCGATCGGCGGCCCGCGTCCGGACGAGTCGTACCTGCGCGGCGACGCGATCATCGAGGTCGCCAACAAAACCGGCGCGCAGGCGATCCATCCAGGTTACGGATTTCTTTCGGAGAACACCGGGTTTTCACGCGCGTGCATCGACGCCGGCATCGTGTTCATCGGGCCCGACCCGGCCAGCATCGAGGCAATGGGTTCCAAATCCGCCGCCAAGGCCCTGATGGCGAAACACGACGTGCCGCTGGTGCCGGGCTACCACGGCGACAACCAGGACAACGCGTTCCTGGCCGGACAGGCGCACAAAATCGGCTATCCGCTGATCCTGAAACCCGCCGCGGGCGGCGGCGGCAAGGGTATGCAGATCGTGCGCAACGACGCGGAATTTCCGGATGCGCTGACCGCGGCGCAGCGCGTCGCGAAGGCCTCGTTCGGCGACGCCTCGATGCTGCTGGAGCGCTACATCGAGCATCCACGCCACATCGAATTCCAGGTGTTCGGCGATCGCCATGGCAACGTGATCCATCTGGACGAACGCGAGTGCTCGGCGCAACGGCGTTATCAGAAGGTGCTGGAGGAAACGCCCTCGCCTTTCCTCGACGACGAACGGCGCGCGGCGATGGGCGCGGCTGCGGTCGCGGCGGCACGCGCGGTCAGCTATGTCGGCGCCGGCACCGTGGAGTTCATCGTCGGGCAACATACCGATGGAAGTCCGGGCGATTTCCATTTCATGGAAATGAATACCCGCCTGCAGGTCGAGCACCCGGTCACCGAAATGACCCACGGCATCGACCTGGTGGAATGGCAATTGCGTATAGCCGACGGTGAACCGTTGCCGTTGTCGCAGGAACATGTCCGCTCGCGCGGACACGCGATCGAGGTGCGCCTGTACGCGGAAGATCCCGATCAGGGATTCCTGCCGGGTTCCGGCAAACTCACCAGGCTTCAGCTACCGGAACCATCCAAGCACGTACGCCTCGACGGCGGCGTGATCGAAGGCGACAAAGTGACGATCTTCTACGATCCGATGATCGCCAAGCTGGTCGTCTGGGATGCCGATCGTCGTTCTGCACTACAACGCATCCGCGAGGCGCTGGCCGATTGCGAAATCGTCGGGCCGAAATCGAACGTCGCATTTCTGGAACGCCTGGTGCGGCATCCCGCGATCATCGAACACCGTATCGACACCGGTTATCTGGATCGACACCTCGACGAATTCGTGGCCGGCGACACCGAACCCGCTGCGCGCACGCTGTTCGCCGCCGCAGTGGCGGCGCTGCTGCACGACGAAAGCTGCGTCTTGCGTGACGCGGCCGATCCACACTCGCCGTGGAATCGTGCCGACGCGTGGCGCATCGGCCACGCCGGCAAACGCCTCATCGCGCTTGCGGTGCGCGACCACCGTTTCGAGGTCGAGGCCTGGGGATACGCCGGCAATTATCGGTTGCAAGGCGGCAACGCGTGCTGCACGGTCGAAAACGCGTTTTGGGACGGCCGGAACCTGAGCGCGCGGCTCGATGGTGAAGCGGCGGGGCGATTCGATGTACGCGCGGACCCCTCTCGCGTTTTGCTCCACGATTCCGGTGGCGTCCGCTGGTGCTTCGAGCGCGTGCCGGCGTTCGCATGGGAGGCAAGCGGCGGTGCGGCCGGCAACCAGGTCGTGGCGCCGATGCCCGGGCGTATCGTGTTGGTGAAGACCAAGCCAGGCGACAAGGTCGAGGCCGGCCAGGAATTGCTGGTGATGGAAGCGATGAAGATGGAATTGTCGCTCAAGGCACCGCGCGCGGGCGTCGTCGAAAATATTGGTGCCGCCGCGGGCGATTTTGTGGAAGCCGATACCGCGCTGGTCAAGTTCAGGGACGAATGACACGGCGCCGTGGCGTACGCGCTTGCAATCGGCGTGCCCCGGCATCATTTCGCATTGAACCGCATCGATTGCCTGGACCGGTCCGCGCATGTTCCCCAACCACGTTCGCATCGTAGAAGTCGGCGCCCGCGACGGTTTGCAGAACGAGAAAACCGTGATCCCGACGCCGGTCAAGATCGAATTGATCGATCGACTTTCCGCGTGCGGACTGGAAACCATCGAGGCGACCAGCTTCGTGAGTCCGAAGTGGGTGCCGCAGCTTGCCGATGCCGAGGAGGTCTATGCCGGCATCACCCGCAAGCCGGGCGTCGACTACCCCGCACTGGTGCCGAACATGCAAGGCTATGATCGCGCGCGCGCTGCCGGCGTCACCAGCATCGCGGTGTTCACCGCGGCCAGTGAAGCCTTCAACCAGAAAAACATCAACGCCTCGATCGACGAATCCATCGAGCGTTTCCGCCCGGTGCTGGAACGCGCACGCGCCGAGGGTGTGCGCGTGCGGGGTTACGTGTCCACGGTGCTGGGTTGCCCTTATCAGGGCGAGGTACCTGTCAGCGACGTGGTACGCGTATCGAAGCGCCTGTATGACCTCGGCTGCGACGAGATTTCACTGGGCGACACCATCGGCGTCGGCACGCCGGTGAAGGCGCGCGCGATGCTGCACGCGGTGTCGCACGAAGTGCCGATGAAGGCGCTGGCCGTGCATTTCCACGACACCTACGACCAGGCGCTCGCGAACATCCTGGTGTGCCTCGAAGAAGGCGTGCGCGTGGTGGACAGTTCGGTATCCGGCACCGGCGGGTGTCCCTACGCGAAAGGCGCGACGGGCAACGTCGCCAGCGAGGATGTCGCCTACATGCTGCAGGGCATGGGGATCGAAACCGGCGTCGACCTGGACAAGCTGGTGGAAACCGGATGGTGGTTGGCCAAGCAGCTCGGCAAGCCGACCTCGAGCCGCGTGACGCGGGCAAAAATGGGTGAGTGAAATGGGAAATGGGTTCCGCATGTCTCGAGATTTCATGATCCGCCCCATCGAGCCGTCCGACGACACCGCGATCGCCGCGATCATCCGGGCGGTGATGCCGGAGTTCGGCGCCGACGGCGAAGGTTTCGCGATCCACGACGCGGAGGTCGATGCGATGAGTACGGCTTACGCGCGCCCGCGCAGTGCCTATTTCGTGGTCGAGATCGAGGACAAGATCGTCGGTGGCGGCGGCGTGGCGCCGCTCGAACACGGCGAATCCGACGTGTGCGAGTTGCGCAAGATGTATTTCCTGCCCGAGGCGCGCGGGCTCGGCGCGGGACATGCGATGATCGCGCGCTGCCTCGATGCGGCGCGGGCGTTCGGTTTCAAACGCTGCTATCTGGAAACCCTGACCGGCATGGATGCGGCGCAAGCGCTGTATCGCAAGCACGGCTTCACGCCGCTCTGCGCGCCGATGGGTGGCACCGGCCATCACGGCTGCGACCGGTGGTTCATCCGCGAATTGTAGTCGCCGCAAAATCGCGGCTCCCCTACAATTGCGGGTTTGCCGATCAGGAAGCACCCGCATGCAACTCGCCCAAGTAAATGCCGTCGTCACCGGCGGCGCATCCGGACTCGGCCACGCGGTCGCGCAATGCATCGTCGCGCGCGGTGGCAAGGTTGCGCTGTTCGACGTCAACGAGGAAAAAGGCCACGCCGCCGCGAGGGAACTGGGCGATACCGCGCGCTTCTTCAAGACCGATGTGACCAGTGAAGACGGCGTCACCGCGAACACCGCCGCCGCTCGCGATGCGATGTGCGGCCTGAATGTGGTGATGAACTGCGCCGGCATCCTCGGCGCGGGTCGCGTGCTGGGCAAGGAAGGCCCGATGCCGCTGAAGAATTTCGCCGGCACCGTGATGGTGAACCTGGTTGGCAGCTTCAATGTCGCCAAGGCCGGCGCGGCGCTGATGCAGGCGAACGAGCCCGGCGAAGACGGCGAGCGCGGCGTGATCATCAACACCGCGTCGGTCGCGGCCTGGGAAGGCCAGATAGGCCAGGCCGCGTATTCCGCATCCAAGGGCGGCGTGGTCGGCATGACCCTGCCAATGGCGCGCGAACTTTCGCGCTTCGGCATCCGCGTGATGACCATCGCACCCGGCATCTTCTGGACGCCGATGGTGGACGGCATGCCGCCGCAGGTGCAGGAATCGCTTTCCGCATCGATCCCCTTCCCTTCGAGGCTCGGCAAACCCGCGGAGTTCGCGGAAACCGTCGCGTTCATCATCGGCAACCGCTACCTCAACGGCAGCGTGATCCGGCTGGATGGCTCCGTGAGGCTGCAACCCAAATGAGTTCGGAATGAACTCATCCCATGCAAGCCCTGGATGGCCGATGACACGGGATCCGAATCCCGCGCGCATCCACAAAACAAGACATTGGATAACTCGCCGCATCCTGCGGCTCGCCCTACGGGCCATCGGCTCTGCCGATGTTCGTTCCGGCATCCTGCCTCCACAGTCCGGCTTTCGCCGGGATGATGAGAATGTATGAAAGCTTCCGACGTCAAGAAAGGCAACGTGGTCGAACACGAAGGTACCGTCTATCAGGTGCGCGATCTGGAGCGTAGCGCGCCGACCGCGCGCGGCGGCAACGTCACTTTCCGCTTCACGCTGTATTCGATTCCGGGTGGGCGCAAGTTCGACCTCAGCCTGCGCGCCGACGACGACCTGAAGGAAATGGAACTCACGCGCCGCGCGGCGAATTACTCCTACAAGGATGGTGAGGCCTTCGTGTTCCTTGATGCCGAGGACTACACGCCGTACATCCTCGATCCCGACGTCGTCGGCGACAGCTCGGCGTACATCATGGAAGGCGTTGAAGGCTATTACGTGCAGCTGATCGACGACGCGCCGGTTGCGCTGCAGGTGCCGACCAGCGTGGAGTTGACCATCGTCGATACCGCGCCGGAACTGAAGGGGGCCTCGGCCACCAAGCGAACCAAGCCCGCCAAGCTCGACACCGGCATCGAAATCCAGGTGCCCGAATACATCACCACCGGCGAAAAAGTATGGGTGAATACGCTGACCGGGGAGTTCGCGGGCCGAGCGTGAGGCGTTTGTGACAGTCCCGGGACTGTCGCGCCGAAGGCCAGGGTGAGGCGTGAATGCCGAAAGGGCTGCGCACTGTAGATGGCTGCTTGCCCGATCCAACGAAGCATTTGCGGGCAGGCCGCGAAAAGCACGGAAACATGCCATCCGGCGCTTGTGGTGAAAGAAAAGGGCCGGTAAGGTACGGCACGCTTGCGCCCGTCGCGCGAGCCCGCATCGCTTCGAGGGGAAGCGCAAGCGGAACTATCCGGGGCGCAGGGTGTGCCCACCCACGGTTCCCCCGCCGCGGACCCGAAGTGATTGGGAGCACAAATGATCTTCTGGCGTGTGAAGCCGCTTGACCAGATTCTCGCCACGGCCGAAAAGAAATCGCTGAAGCGCCAGTTGGGTCCGATCCAGTTGACCTTGCTCGGCATCGGCGCCGTGATCGGCACCGGCATCTTCGTGCTGACCGCGGAAGCCGCGCAGAAAGCCGGCCCGGGCATGATGGTCTCATTCGTGATCGCGGCAGCCGTTTGCGGCCTGGCTGCGCTGGCCTACGCCGAACTCGCGGCGATGGTGCCGGTTTCAGGTTCCGCCTACACCTACTCATACGGCGTGATGGGCGAACTGATCGCCTGGATCGTCGGCTGGGCGCTGGTGCTGGAATACGCGATCGGCGCAACGGCCGTATGCGTCGGCTGGTCCGGCTACGTCAACGGCCTGCTCAACAGCGGCGTTTTCGGACTGGTCAAGCCGGGGGCATTGTCGCTTCCACATTGGCTGCAAGTCGGCCCAACACTCGGCGGCGGATTCAACCTGCTGGCGTTCCTGATCGGCGTCGCGGTCACCGGGCTGCTGGTGATCGGCACGTCCAAGAGCGCGCGCGTGAACGCCGTGCTGGTGGCCATCAAGATCATCGCGCTCACCGTGTTCGTCGTGATTGCGGTGCCGGCGGTCAAGAACGCCAACCTGCATCCGTTCCTGCCGACCGGCTGGGGCAACCCCGTCGGCAGCAACGGCATCGGCGTGCTGGGTGCAGCCGCGTCCATCTTCTTCGCCTACGTGGGCTTCGACGCCGTTTCCACTGCGGCGGAAGAAACCCGCAATCCCAACCGCAACATCCCGATCGGGCTGATCGGCGCGCTGTTGATCTGCACCATCTTCTACCTGCTGGTGGGTTACGGCGCGGCCGGTTCGGTCGGCGCACAGCCGCTCACGAGCGCGACCGGCGCGTTCCTGGACCCGGGCACGCCCGCATTCGCGGCAGCGTGCGGCAATTCCCAGGCGCTGGTGTGCAGCCGCGAACCACTGGCCCAAGTGATGAGCACGCTCGGACATCCCAGAGTGGCCGTCATGATCGAACTCGCCGCGATCGTGGCACTGCCATCGGTGATCCTGATGATGATGTTCGGCCAGACGCGCATCTTCTTCACGATGTCGCGCGACGGACTGTTGCCCGATGTATTTTCCAAAGTGCATCCGCGCTTCTTCACGCCGCACGTCATCACCTATGTCACCGGCGTGGTGGTGTCGCTGTGCGCGGCGCTGTTCCCGGTCGGCAAACTGGCCGACACGTCGAATGCCGGCACGCTGCTCGCGTTCGCGATGGTCTCGGTGGGTGTGATGATCCTGCGCCGCACGCAACCAGGCCGCAAACGGCCGTTCCGGACGCCGCTGGTCTGGATCGTGTGCCCACTGGCGGTGGTGGGATGCATCCTGCTGTTCGTCAATCTCAGTGGCATCGCCAAGAGCGTGTTCGTGGTATGGGCCGCGATCGGGCTGATTTTCTACCGCCTGTACGGCTACCGGCGCAGCCAGATGTCACCGGAGCAAATCACCCACGCGCTGGACGACGTGGTGTGATGGCGCAAGGTTTCGGGGCGAGCTTCCAGGCTCGCCCGTTTTTTTTGCCGGCAACCCGCCTCGTCGAATTCATGGCGTGCGAGCGTGAGCCGCATGTGCACCAGGGGATGCTGTGACCATTCTCCGGCAATTACTCGCGCGAAAGCCGGTCGGCGGCACCGCGGGCGGGGAAGGCGTCCACGGCGGCATCGAACTGCGCCGTACGCTGGGGCCGTGGGGCCTTACTGCACTCGGCATCGGTGCCGTGATCGGCGGCGGCATCTTCGTGATCACGGGCCAGGCTGCGGCTGAACATGCCGGTCCAGCGGTGCTGCTGTCGTTCGTGATCGCTGCCGTTGTCTGCAGCTTTACCGCGCTGTGTTACGCGGAGTTCGCGACGCTGATTCCCATGTCGGGCAGTTCGTATTCATACGCCTACGCAACGCTGGGCGAATTCGCCGCATGGTTCATCGGCTGGAACATGGTGCTGGAGTATGGCGTTTCCGCATCGGCCGTGGCCGTGAGCTGGACGGGTTATTTCAAGAGTCTGGTCCGTCACATGGGATTCGACCTGCCAGACGTACTCACCAACGCGCCGATTGCGTTCGTGGACAAGCACCTCGTCGTCACCGGCGCCTTGTTCAACCTGCCGGCGGTCATCATGGTGCTGCTGCTGACTTGGCTCTGCTACGTCGGCATCCGCGAATCCAGCGGCGTCAACAGCGCGATCGTGATCCTGAAGGTCACCCTTATAGTCATCGTGATTGCGGCGGGCTGGCACTACGTGAATCCGGATCTGTGGCATCCCTTCATTCCCCCGGCGCAGGGACCCGAGAAATACGGCTGGGGCGGGATCATGCGCGCCGCGACCATCGTCTTTTTCGCCTACATCGGCTTCGAAGCCACGTCCACTGCCGCGCAGGAGGCCAAGAATCCGCAACGCGACCTGCCCATCAGCACGCTGGCGTCGCTGGCGATTTGCACCATCCTGTACGTTGCCATGGCGGCCGTGCTCACCGGCTTGATCCCCTTCGTGAAACTCGGCACGGCCGAACCGGTCGTCACCGCCGTCGCCGCGCATCCGCAGTTGAACTGGCTGCGCTGGCTGGTGGAGATCGGCGCGTTGTTGGGGCTCGGCTCCGTGGTCCTGGTGATGATCATCGCGCAGCCGCGCATCTTCATGATCATGGGCCGCGACGGCATGCTGCCCCCGGTGTTTTCGAGATTGCATCCGCGCTACCGGACGCCGCACATCAACACGCTCATCACGGGCGCCGGCATCGCACTCCTCGCCGCGGTATTCCCGCTGGACGTGCTGGGTGACCTGGTATCGATGGGCACGCTGCTGGCATTCGTCGCCGTCTGTGCGGGTGTGCTGATCCTGCGCTATACACGTCCCGACCTGCCGCGTCCATTCCGGGTGCCGTGGGCACCCTTGACCTGCACCCTAGGTGTGCTCGGTTGTCTTGGGCTGCTGTGCTACGAAAACTGGTACAACTGGACGCTGATGGGATTGTGGACGCTGCTGGGCTTCGTGATCTACTTTGGCTACGGATACCGGCACAGCCTGTTGCGCAAGTGAGCTCGTTCGAACGCGCTTCCCCTGCGGTTGCGTCATCCGGTTGCTCGTCCGTAGGTGCCGTCAGTGCGCATTGCCGCTCGCCCTATTTCAGATGCGAATTTCGACCGCGATCGCTGTCGACCGTCCCCGGCCGGCCATACGCACACGCATTGTGGATAACTCTAGAATCAACGAAACATTAACGTTACAAGTATATGTTTTTATTTTAAAAAAATTTCATCCGAAAATCCCGTTTGTCAACCTTGGCCAGTGCCGGTGCCCGCGCTATGATGCGTGCTCCGAGGGAATTCCCATTGGCAGTGGACCCCGGACCGTTGCCCGGTGCGGCAAGCGTAGTCAGCTCCTCCGCTTGCCGTATCCGGGCAGCAACTTGATCAGCCAAGTCATCTTCCTTTCCCGTCGCACTCACCGCAATTGCGTGGCCGACATGTGCGCCCGCGCAAAGGACGGACGCATGGCTTGCATGCCGAATCAGCTCTTCGCCTGGAATCCGGCACACCACCCTTTCGCATTGACGTCGAAGCCGGGGAAGATCGCGCACGGACCATAGGCTTCGCCCGGCTTGCCCTGATAGTGCGCGCACTTCGAGCAATCCTGCCCCGGCTTGTGCGGAGCCGGAGCCTTGGTGCCGTCTTCGACGTAATGCAGCGCCTTCGCCGTCGCATTGTCCGCCGCGCTCAAATGCGGCAGTGCCGCCCACACGCGACGCGGCAGTGAACCCAGCAACACCATCGCTGCAGCAGCGCCGCCCGCAAGTTTGAGGAACCGGCGGCGGGGCGATGCGGTTTCTTCGCTCATCTCGATACTCCTGTGTGATGAAGAATTCGGGCACTGCGTGTAATGGTACGCCGCCGCACCGCGATCGGCAGCATTTTCGATTGCGATCGCATGCTACATTCAGCCGCCTGAAAGAATCGATGCGCCGCGCATGCCGCCTGCTTCCAAACAACTCGCCGAACGCCTGCATGCCTGCGGCGCGGAAATCGCGCGCGTCGGCGCCGAACTCGCGGCGCGCGGATGGACACCAGCGACCAGCAGCAACTTTTCCATGAGGCTGGATGTTTCCACGGTTGCGGTCACGATTTCCGGCCGCGACAAGGGCGCGCTCGAACCCGACGACGTGATGGCGATCGGCCTTGATGGCGAGCCGCTTGATCCCGCACTGCACCCGTCCGCCGAAACCGCCCTGCACCTGCAAATCTATCGCCGCCAGCCCGAAGCCGGCGCGGTGCTGCATACGCATTCGCACAACCAGACGGTCGCTTCGCGACTGTTCGCGGCGCAAGGCGTCATCAAATTGCATGGCTGGGAATTGCAGAAAGCCATCACCGGCTATACCACCCACGACAGCGAGCTGGACGTGCCGGTATTTCCCAATTCACAGGACATGGCGGACATCGAAGCAAAAGTCGATACCTGGCTCGGTGCCGGCAAGCCGCTGTACGCCTACCTCATCGAAGGCCACGGGCTTTACACTTGGGGACGCGGGATGACGGAGGCCCGGCGCCATCTGGAAGCGCTGGAATTCCTGCTGGCCTGCGAACTCGATTTGAAACGCCTCGGAGGCACCCCATGAGTCGCCTGCGCGTATACGACCAGCGCGAGCCCACGCGTCCGCTCGCCACCCAACTCGATCACGATGCCATTGCGCGGTCGCTGGGCGAGGTGGGAGTGCGCTTCGAGCGCTGGGAAGCCAACAAGGCCGTCGCCCCCGGTGCAAGCCAGGACGAAGTGATCGCGGCCTACCACGATGACATCGAACGCCTGCAGCAGGAAAAAGGCTACAAGGCGGTGGACGTGATTTCGCTCACCGCCGATCACCCGCAGAAAGACGCTTTGCGGCAGAAGTTTCTTTCCGAACACACGCATTCGGAAGACGAGGTGCGCTTCTTCGTGGCCGGCCAGGGCCAATTCACCCTGCATATCGGCGATCGCATCTACGACGTGCTGTGCGAGCAAGGTGACCTGATCGGCGTGCCCGACGGCACCCGCCACTGGTTCGACATGGGGCCGAACCCGCACTTCATCGCGATCCGGCTATTCACCAATCCGGAAGGCTGGGTGGCCCAATTCACCGGTGAGGACATCGCCGAACGGTTCCCGCGCCTGGAAAATTGACCGCTACAAGGAGGGGCGATGTCCTATCTGCAGCAGTCGCTGGCACCGGGCGAAACCATCGTGGCGAGGTTCAGGCTGCACTGGTTCATGTGGATTCGTTTCTGGATCGTGATTGTGCTCGGGATCATCGCCGTCGTCGCGCTGCTGATCGCCGGGATACCCTGGGGCGCGCTCGCCGCGGCGATCCTCGCCATCCTGATCGCCGGGTACCAGTGGCTGTGGTTGCGCGGAATCGAGCAGGCGGTCACCAATCGCCGCGTCGTGCACAAGACCGGCATCGTATCGCGCAACACCACAGAACTCCGGCTGGGCTCGATCGAGACGGTCGACCTGCGCCAGACATTCTGGGGTCGCGTGTTCGGCTATGGCGATGTGGAAATCACCGGCCGCGGCGAGACGGCCATGATGCTCGACCGCATCGCGCGTCCGATCGATGTGAAACGCGAAATAGAAAGCGCCTACTCCGCGCATATCGAATCGCCGCAACCCGGCCCCACCGCATGAGCAACGCGCAAGCATCCAATGTGCGTGCAGTCCTCACCGACATCGAAGGCACCACCAGTTCCATCGCGTTCGTCAGGGACGTGCTGTTTCCGTATGCGCATGAGCACCTGCCGCGATTCGTGGAAAACCATCGCGATGACCCCGAGGTGATCCGCTGGCTCGACGCCACCGCGCGCGAGGCCGGCATCGACGATCCCCATTCGCGTCGCGTGACAGACACCCTGCTGCGCTGGATCGAAGAAGACCGCAAGGCCACGCCGCTGAAGGCACTGCAGGGCATGGTCTGGAAGGCCGGCTACGAGGCTTGCGACTACCGTGCCCACATCTATCCCGAGGTCCCCGCGGCATTGCGGGCGTGGAAAGCCCGCGGCCTGAAGCTGTACGTCTACTCCTCCGGCTCGGTGACGGCGCAGAAGCTTTTCTTCGGGCACACCGAGGCGGGCGACCTCGCGCCGTTGTTTGACGGCTGGTTCGACACCGAAATCGGCGGCAAGCGCGAGCGCGGATCGTATCTGCGCATCGCGGCGTCCATCGGATTTGCCCCGCCGGCCATCATTTTCCTTTCCGACATTGCCGCCGAGCTGGACGCCGCGCACGGCACGGGTATGCAGACGATCCAGTTGTGCCGCCCGCCGGAACGTTGCCCGGAATCCGGAACGCATCCGTGCGTCACGGACTTCGACGCAATCGAGCTTGCATGAAAAAGCGTGGCCTGATCCTGCTGCCGATACTCGGGTTCGCGCTGGGCGCGGTGGCGATGGCGGCATGGCATAACGTACAAGCCGATCGCACACTCGCCCATCAACCCGGCGCGCAAATGTCGACGCGGCCGCCCACATCCTCGGTTGGAGGTTTGGCTTTCAAGGAATCAGCGTCCGATGCAGATTGGCCGCAGAACGCGCCGACGCCGGAACAGGTCATTTATGCGCAACCCGACCTGCTGGATCACGAGGCCGCCAAGATGAAGGCGCGCACGCCGGGCAAGGTGAACCTGTACGCGATCGTATTCGCGGGCGATGGCAGCCAGAACGTGTTCCGCAATGAAGCCGAGTACTTCGACAAGCTGTTCTCGCGACGTTTCGACGCCGCAGGTCATGTGATGGTGCTGGAGAACAACCCGGCGTCGCTCACCACGCGCCCGCTCGCCACGTGGACCAACCTCGAGGATGCGCTGGATGCCGTCGCATCGAAGATGGATCCCAGGCAGGACATCCTGTTGCTGTATTTCACGACCCACGGCAGCGAAGACCACACCTTGCTGGTGGACATGGACCCGCTGCCGCTCGATCAGATCGGTGCCGGCGATCTGCCGGGCATCCTGGCGGAACACCCGTTCAAGCACAAAGTGTTGATCGTCAACGCGTGCTATTCCGGCGGCTTCATTCCGCCGCTCGCCGGCGCTGGCACCCTGGTCATTACCGCGGCGCGAAGCGACCGCTCCTCGTTCGGCTGCGGCGAGCAATCGGAACTCACCTGGTTCGGCCATGCCTTTCTCGTCGATGCCCTCAACAAGACCGACGACTTGCAACAGGCGTTCCGGATTGCGCGCGATGAGGTCGCGCGATGGGAGCGACGGGACCACTACGAGCCGTCCGATCCCCAGATTTCCGTCGGCCGCGGCATCGCGGCGCAGCTCGCCCGCTGGCGGGATGGCTTCACACCCGGGCCGGCCGTGCCATTTACCCCCGCTCCGCCGGCCGCGATCCCGACTGGCACCGTGCAATGAATGGCGCCACCAATACACCGGCGCTGGTCATCCTTGCAGCCGGCCTCGGCAGTCGCTACGGCGACGCCAAGCAGATCGCCGGCGTCGGTCCGGACGGCGAATGGTTGCTGGAATACGCGATCCACGACGCCATCAAGGCCGGCTTCGCGCGGATCGTGATGGTGATTCGCGCATCGCTGCGCGACACCCTGCAACAACGATTGGCGCCGCATCTGCGCAATCGCGCCACGCTGGATTTCGTGGAGCAGACCTTCGACCGGGTTCCCGAAGGTTTTCGCATCGGCGCCGGCCGCGGCAAACCACTCGGTACCGGACACGCACTGTGGTGCTGCGTACCACTGCTCCGCGGCCCATTCGCGGTGATCAACGCGGACGATTACTACGGCCGCGAGGCGTTTGATCTGCTGGCGAACCATTTTCGCCAAAGCACGCACCCGGCAATGGTCGGGTACCGGCTGGATGCCACGCTTTCCAGTCATGGCGGCGTCAACCGCGGCGTATGCCGCATCGATGCGAAGGGGTACCTCGAGACCGTCACCGAATTCACCGGCATCACCGCACGCGACGGCACGCTCGCCGGCAATGCGCCGGGCGGCATGCGTGCGGTGCTGGCGCCGGACACCGTGGTGTCGCTGAACTGCTGGGGACTTTTGCCCGGTCTGCTGCCCGACCTCGAACGCGGCTTGCGCGAGTTTCTGACATACGCCGGCGACAAGGACGAATACTTCCTGCCGCACGCGATCGCGGCGCACCTTGTCACCCACCGCGAAAAACTTTCGGTCCTGCCCACCCGCGGTTCGTGGCTGGGGCTCACCTATCCCGACGACCGCAACCGCGTGATCGCCGCCATTGCGGCCTTGCATGCCGCCGGGGTGTATCCAACGCCGTTGTGGTCCCGTGGATGAACGGGTCCATTCAAGTTGACCTGGACGTCCGCAGCGCGATCGCCGAAGCCTGGGGCCTGAGCCCGCGCGCGCACTTCGCATCGCTGGGCAATGGCCTGATCAATCGCACCCTGCTTGTCATCGACGATGGCCGCAAGCGCGTGCTGCAATGCCTCAACGCGCAGGTGTTCCGGGACCCGGCACTGGTTATGCGCAATTGCCATGCCGTCACCGCGCATCTGGGCCGCGAACGCGCAGCCGGCCGCTACGCCTATTCGGTGCTGGAACTGGTGCCGACGCTGGCAGGCGAGCCTGCCGCGGTATTGGCCGATGGCACGTGGTGGCGCATGTACGCCCACGTTCCCGACGCGTGCACCCACGACATCGCCGACCAGCCATCGCTGGTATTCGAGGCGGGCCGTGGCTTCGGCGCGTTCACCGCCGCGCTTGCGGGGCTCGATCCGGACAGCGTGGGTGAAGTGATCCCGCATTTCCACGATCCCGTGAGCCGCTTCGGTGCCTTCCTCGCCGCGCTCGAGGTCGATCGCGTGGGGCGCGCAAACGCAGCCGCCGCCGAATGCGAAGCCGCGCTCGGTTTTCGCGATGTGCTGGCGCACTGGAAGAACTTGCTGGACGCCGGCCTGCCGTGGCGCATTACCCACAACGACTGCAAGTTGAACAACCTGTTGTTCGACGCGAGCGGGCGCGCCACTTGCGTGATCGATCTGGACACGGTGATGCCCGGCAGCCTGCTGTTCGATTTCGGAGACATGGCTCGGACCATGCTGAGTCCGGTTGCGGAAGACTCGACCGATCTCGCGCGCGTCGGCGTGCGGCGCGCGCACTTCAAAGCGCTGGCGCGTGGCTACATCGAGGGTTGTGGCGCACTGCTGGCGCCGCTCGAGCGCGACAACCTGGTGTTCGCCGCCCGGCTCGTCACAGGCGTCATGGGATTGCGGTTCATGACCGATTGGCTGGATGGCGACCGTTACTATCGCATCGACCACGCGACGCACAACCTCGAGCGCGCACGCAACCAGTTCGCCTTGTTCGCGTCGCTGACCGAACAAGCGGATTCACTTCAAAGCCTGGTGCCCCTCACTTGACCGGCGGGCGTGGCGGTGACGCCGCGCCAGTGTTGCACTCACGTCCGCCAGCGACAATCCGCGTGCGCGCAGCAACACGGTAAGGTGATAGATCAGGTCGGCAGCTTCGCCCAGCAGTGCCGTGTCATCCTGGGTCACCGCGGCCAGCACGGTTTCCACGCCCTCCTCACCGACCTTCTGGGCAATTCGGCGAATGCCGGCGTCGAACAATTGCGTCGTGTAGCTGCCTGAGGGTCGTTGCGCTTCACGGGCGGCGATCAAGGCATCCAATTGCGCCAGAAAAGCCAGCGGCAGGTCGGCACCTGCACCAAAGCAGCTCATGGTACCGAGATGGCAGGTTGGCCCGCGCGGTTCGGCCTCGATCAACAAGGTGTCGCGATCACAATCGAGGTGGATCGCTTTCGTCACCAGCACGTGGCTGGAAGTTTCGCCCTTCTGCCAAAGCCGCCGTTTACTGCGGCTCCAGAACGTGACGTATCCCGACGTGCGCGTCGCCTCCAGCGCCTCGGCGTTCATGTAACCGAGCATCAGCACCTCGCCGGTCGCGAAGTGCTGGACGACGGCCGGCACGAGGCCGCCACCCTTGTCGAAATCGATGTGTTCAAGATCGTTGTTAGCCATGGAAGTTCTCGATCACACGCGCACCGCAATGCCTTCGCCTTCGAGCCACGCCTTCAGATCCGGAATCGCGATCGCACCGGAATGAAACACGCTGGCGGCCAGCGCCGCGTCCACGTCGGCCAGATCGAACGCGTCGCGGAAATGCTCGCGCGTCCCTGCGCCACCCGAGGCCACCAACGGTACGCGGCAAACCGCGCGCGCGGCGCGCAACTGCTCGATGTCGTAACCCGCGCGCACGCCGTCATTGTCCATGCAGTTCAGGACGATTTCGCCGGCGCCCCGGTGCTGCACTTCTTCGATCCAGTCCAGCGTCCTGCGGGCGGCGGCGCGCATGCGCGCCGGATCGCCGGTGTACTGCCGTACCCGCCATTCGCCATCGCCATCCCTCATCGAATCGACGCCAACGACCACGCATTGCACGCCGAACGCGCCGGCCAGTTCGTCGACCAGCCCTGGACGCTCCAGCGCCGGCGAATTGATCGAAACCTTGTCCGCACCCGCATGCAACGCGGCGCGCGCGTCCTCCACGCTGCGAATACCGCCCGCCACGCAGAAAGGGATATCGATTTCGCGCGCCACCCTTTCCACCCACGCGCGATCTACGGGGCGATCCTCCGGGCTGGCCGCGATGTCGTAGAACACCAGCTCGTCGGCGCCCGCGTCGCGGTAGCGCAAGGCAAGTTCCACGATGTCGCCCACGACGACGTGATCACGGAAGCGAATGCCCTTCACGACCTTGCCGTGCTTCACGTCCAGGCACGGAATGATGCGCCGGGTCAGCATTCCAATGCCTCCCGGAGGGTGAAGCGCCCTTCCAGCAAGGCGCGCCCGAGGATGACCGCTTGCGTGCCGGCGGCGCGCACCCTGCGGACGTCGTCGAGCGAACAGGCACCGCCCGAGGCCTGGATCGCAAAATCCGTGCGACGTTCGCGCAGCTCCCGATACAGCGCCAGGTTGAAACCGCCCAAGGTTCCGTCGCGCCCGATATCGGTACACAGCAGGTGGCGTGCACCAGCGCGCGTATAAAAATCGGCCAGGACGTCGAGCTCGACGCCGGCATCCCTGGTCCATCCCTGCACAGCCAGACGCCACGCGCCGGCTTCATTGCGTACATCCAGCGCCAGCACCACTCTCTCGGATCCGAACTGTTCGAGCCAGGTCGCCGTGGCGCGCGGATCCTGCACCGCCACGCTGCCGACGACCACGCGCGCCACGCCAATCGTGTACAGGCGTCGCAGGTCGTCGGCACCGCGCACGCCGCCGCCCGCTTGCACCTGCAGCGAACCGATGCGGCAGATGGACTCGATCGCGGCGAGATTCTCGAATCTTCCCGAACGCGCCCCATCCAGATCGACCACGTGCAGCAACCTCGCACCCTCCTCCGCGTAGTGCCTGGCGAGTTCGACCGGATCGTCCGCGAACACCGTTTCGCGTGCGTAATCCCCCTGCCGCAGCCGCACCACGCGACCATCGCGCAAATCGATGGCGGGAATCACCTGGAAGTTCATGACGAGAGGAAGTTCCGGAGCATCGCCATGCCGAACGCGGCCGACCGTTCCGGGTGGTACTGCACGCCGACGAAGTTGCCGCGCCCGATCGCGGCCGAAAATGCGCCATCGTAATCGCAAGTCGCCAACGTCGCCGCACCCACGGGCACTGCATAGCTGTGCACGAAATAGGCCCAGTCATTCCCGGCCTTGTCCGCGAACAGCCGATGCGGCGCCACGGTGTCGACGCGGTTCCAACCCATGTGCGGCACGCGCAAGCCGTCGCGGCCATCGAATCGCTGCACGTTGGCATCAATCAGGCCCAGGCAATCGACGCTGCCTTCGTCGGAATGCGCGCACAGAAGTTGCATGCCGAGGCACACACCCAGCACGGGTTGCGTCAATGATCGCAACACTTCCACCAGGCCGCTGTTGCGCAGGCGCGCCATCGCGGGGGCGGCGGCGCCCACGCCCGGCAGGATCACGCGATCGGCAGCACGTATGGCCGCCGCATCGGACGTCAAGGCTGCTTCGACGCCCAGCCGCTGCAGCGCATACCGGATCGAGCCGATGTTGGCGCCACCTGAATCCACGAGCGCCACGTTCATGCGAGCACGCCTTTGGTACTCGGCAACGCGTTGCCCTCGCGACGAAGCGCCTGGCGCAACGCTCGCGCCACCACCTTGAAGCAGGCTTCGACCATGTGATGCGCGTTTTCGCCGCGCACGGCGAGATGCAGGTTGGCCCGCAGCGCATCGCACAGCGAGCGGAAGAAATGTGGCACCAGCTCGGTGGGCAGATCGCCCACGCGCTCGCGCGGGAACGCACCGTCGAAAACGAAATACGCGCGACCGGAAAGGTCCAGCCGCGCATCCGCGGCGCTTTCGTCCATCGGCAGCGAGAAACCGTAGCGACCGATGCCGCGCTTGTCACCCAGTGCGCGCCGCATTGCCTCGCCGAGCGCAAGCGCGCAATCCTCGACCGTGTGGTGTTCGTCCACGTGGCGATCGCCGGTGCAACGCAACGTCAGCGCGAAACCGCCGTGCTTGCCCAGTTGCTCCAGCATGTGATCGAAAAAACCGATGCCGCTGGAAACCGAGGGTTCGGATGAAGAATCGAGGTCGATGTGCACCGTGATGCGGGTTTCGCGGGTGACGCGCTCGACCTCGGCCACGCGCGGACCGTCGAGCAAACGATGGGCGATCTCGCCCCACGTCATGTCGTTGAAGCCAATTCTAAATCCACGCACGCCCAGGTTGGCGGCGAGCTGCATGTCGGTTTTGCGATCGCCGACTACCGCAGAGTCGGCGCGGCTCCAGCCGTCGTCGGCGAGGTAGTGCTGCAACATGCCCGTGCCGGGTTTACGGGTGTCGCGTCCCTCGTGTTCCAGGCTGCGGTCGATGAGGATTTCGCGAAAGTGGATCCCTTGCGAAGCCAGGATGCGGAGCAGCAAATCCTGCGGCCCTAGGAACCTGGTTTCCGGGAACGCGGCCGTGCCGAGCCCGTCCTGGTTGCTCACCATGACCAGTTCGTAACCCGCCGCAACACAGCGCTGCAGGGCCGCAATCACACCCGGCATCAGATCGAACTTTTCGAAACTATCGAGCTGTTCGTCGGGCGGTTCTACCGCCAGACAACCGTCGCGGTCGAGGAACAACAGTTTGCGCTTCATGCCGGCTGCTCCGCAGTCGCGACGACGGACCGCTCCAAGCAGCTGTCCCCCAAGCCATTTAATACTTGGAGCACGCGATCGTTTTCCGCGGGCGTGCCGAGCGTGATGCGCAACGCGTCGTCCAGCATGGGATAACGGCGTACGTCACGCACGACTATGCCCGCATCGAGCAATGCAGTTTTCGCCATCCCCACATCATCGAAACGCAGCGTGAGAAAATTGGCCTGCGAAGGCAGCACTGCGCGCACGCATGCGAGGGTTGCCAAGGCTTCGCCCATTCGCTTTCGTTCGCGACGTGCGGTGCCGATGCGTTCGCGCGTCGTGCGCTCACCTTCCGCGGACAGTGCATTCAACGCAGCAGCCGCGCACGGTACGGGAAGCGGATACGGCGGTATGATCTTGCGCAACAGGCCGATCACGCGGTCATCCGCGAGCAACGTACCGATCCGGACGCCCGCCAGCGCCCACGCCTTCGACAGAGTGCGCAGCACCACCAGGTTTTCAAAGTCGCCAACGCAGGCTGCAACGCTGCCGCATTCGCCATCGGGATCGGCAAACTCGACATAGGCTTCATCGACCACCACCAATGCCCTGCCCGCGAGCACCTCGACAAGTTGCAGGATCGCCGCGCGAGGCACGCCCACGCCCGCCGGGTTGTTGGGCGCGCACACGAAGACCAGCTTGACCGCAGGCGTGACCGCCGCCAGCACGGCATCGACGTCCAATGCAAAATCGCGGCGCAAAGGCACTTCCACCACCTCCGCACCCTGCACCCTCGCACAAACCGCATACATGCCGAATGTCGGCGGCGATATCAGGATGGCGTCGCGGCCTGCCGCGCAAAATGCGCGCACCAGCAGGTCGATGCCCTCGTCGCTGCCACGCCCAACCAGCAGTTGATCGTCTTCGACGCCATACAGGCGTGCGAGGCGCGCGACCAACGCTGCAGGTTGCGGATCGGGATAGCGGTTCCAATCTTCACCGCCTGCAAACGGCGGCCATGGTGATTCGTTGGCATTGAGCAGGATCGTTCCACCGCGCGCTTCCATCCGCGCAGAGGAATACGGCTGCAGGGCCCGGATCTCCGGGCGCGCGAGATCGAGCGGATTCATGCAACCGGCCCCGCCGCCTCGCGAATTTCGCCAACGTGATCCAGTGCCGAAAGACGCAGCGTCACCGCGCGCCGATGCGCTTCCAGTTGCTCCACATGCGCCAGCATCGCCGCACATGGGCCGACCGCGCGCAAGGCGTCCGCGCTGCACGCCTGCACGGTGATCTGCTTCTGGAAGCTCGCCACGGAAACGCCACTGCAGCTGCGCGCCCAACCGTAGGTCGGCAGCACGTGGTTGCTGCCGCTGCAATAGTCGCCCAATGATTCCGGCGTCCACGGGCCGAGGAACACGGACCCGGCATTTTCTATGACACCGAGCCATGCGCGGGGTTCTCGCACCTGCACGATCAAGTGCTCTGGCGCATAACGATTGCTGACTTCGAACGCCTCCGCGATGGATTCGACACGCATGAGGCAGCTATGTGCCAGCGCCTGTCGCGCAACGGCGGCACGCGGAAGGGACGCGCACTGGCGTGACACTTCCAATTCCACGGCATCGAGCAACCATGCGGAATCGCTGGCCAGCAGCACCTGAGAATCCGGACCGTGCTCGGCCTGCGACAGCAGGTCGGCCGCAATAAATCGAGGATCGGCGGATTCGTCGGCGATCACGAACACCTCGGATGGGCCGGCGGGCATGTCGATGGCGACGCCGTCGTGCGCTGAAGCGACCTGCAGCTTGGCTTCCGTGACCCAGGCGTTGCCCGGTCCGAACAGTTTGTCGCAACGCGGCACCGACTCCGTGCCATATGCCATTGCCGCGATCGCCTGCGCACCGCCGACCTTGAACACGCGGTGCACGCCACATTGTCGCGCGGCGCACAGCACCACCGGGTCGCAGGTGCCGTCCGCGCGCGGCGGCGTGCACAGCACGACCTCGCGACAACCCGCCAGGCGCGCGGGGATCGCCAGCATCAAGACGGTCGAAGGCAGTGGCGCGCTGCCGGCGGGCACGTACAGACCCCCCCGCCCGATCGGGCGCGATACGCGCTCCACCCGCAAACCGGGCGCGGTTTCGATCGCAACGTCTGCGGACATGCCGGCGCGATGGAACGCGTCGATGCGTTCGATGGCCTCGCCCATCGCGCGCTTCAAGGAAGGTTCGACCACCGATTCGGCCGCCTCGAGTTCGGATTCGGAAACCTCGATGCCTTCGATGGCCGCTCCGTCGAACTTCGCCGCATAGGCGCGCAGAGCCGCATCGCCGCGAGCACGCACCGCGGCGATGATGTCGTTTACGGTTGCCCGCAACGTGTCGCTGCGCGCCAGCGGCGGCCGCGACAATGTTTCCTCGCGCACCGCGTCATCGAGCGAGATCCAATCGCAGCGCTTCACGCCAGCGCCCTCTCGACCGGCAACACGAACAATTCGCGCGCGCCGGCACGCTGGATGGCCTCGAGTTGCCGCCAGCCCAGTTCGTCCGGACACAACGCCTGCAGCATGACCTGGCCCGGCTGGCCATCCATCTGCAACACCGTCGGGCGGGGCGCGCCCGGCAACGCGGCGACGATGGCTTCCACGCTTGCACGCGCTGCCTGCAGCAGCAGTAACCGCGAGCCGCGCACGCGCACCACGCCGTCGATCCGGCGCAGCAGCAGTTCGATCGCATCGCGGCGATCGTCGGCCGGTAGCGCAACGGAACCGACCAGCACGGCTTCGCTGTCCAGCACGCGATCGACTTCGCGCAATTGATTGGCCGCCAGCGTGGCGCCGCTCTGCGCCAGGTCGCAGATGGCATCCGCTGTACCCAGGCGCGGTGCAATCTCGACCGAACCCGCGAGGGTCACGATTTCGGCATCGACACGGTTTCCGCGCAGCCAACCCCGCAACAAGTTCGGGTATGACGTGGCAATGCGCAGACCCGCAAGCGAGGCGGCATCGGCGTAATCCAGATCCTGCGGCACCGCGATCACCAACCGGCATCCACCGAACCCGAGGTTGCGCAAGCCCCGCAACGCGGGCGGTTGCTCGCCGGCGCCGTATTCCGCCAACACGTTGCGCCCGACGATGCCGAGATCGCACACGCCCTGCGCGATCAGGCCGGGAATGTCGTCGTCGCGCACCAGCAGCAGGTCGACCGGTTCGCCCTCGCCATAGCAGAACAACCCGTCGCGGCTGCGCCGAAAACGCAAGCCGCAACGGTCCAGGAGATCGAAGCACGGGTCGCTCAGGCGACCCGATTTCTGCACCGCGATGCGCAGGCGCTCACGCGGCATCATGCCCGCTGCTCCCCGCGACCACGGCCGCCACGCACGACCCGCGCCGCGGCTTTCCGGTAGCCGCCATTGCCCTGGTTCAGGAATCGCGCGACCCGCCCAATGGTAGTGATGCTGACCGCCGTGTGCTCATGGATTTCGCGGTACGGCGTGCCTTTCAGCACGTGCGGCACCACCGACCAGCGATCGACCAGCGCCTCGAGTTCCGCCGGCGTGCACAGGTCGTGCAGGAACGCACGCATTTCAGCGACGTCGCGCATCGCCAGCAGCGCCTTGCACAGGCCGGTCTCGGCCGTATCGACGGATTCTTCGGGATCGAGGGCCCTGCGTTTCATGGACATCTCCATCGGC
>Ga0157370_10001240_pt1 | contig 31893 bp, 23 predicted proteins | sample C35metaG_FD_113463 | JGI IMG/M metagenome (GOLD analysis project Ga0157370, IMG submission 113463) | Corn rhizosphere microbial communities from Kellogg Biological Station, Michigan, USA - C3-5 metaG | ecosystem: Host-associated > Plants > Roots > Rhizosphere > Soil | place: USA: Michigan...
ATTGGAACGTCATGCATTTGCTGAAAGAAATCAATTTGATGAACAAGTAAGAAAGGATAAATTCAACGAACAATTGAGTCATATCGCTGCTCCCTTATCCGTTACTGATGATCATTATTCATATGGACATTCTTTCAGTCAAATTCATATTCATCATGGTGAATATTTACACAACAAAGGTTTTCATGGAGAAGGGATGCTGATTGCCGTTATTGATGCAGGTTTTTATCATTATAAAACTTTGCCCGCTTTTGATAGTGTCAATATAAAAGGTCTTGTGGTAGAAACTTATGATTTTGTGAACAATGAAGAAAGTGTAAATGAAGATAACGAACACGGAATGATGTGCTTTTCGATCATTGCTGCTAACATTCCGGGGCAATTTATTGGAACAAGCCCCAATGCCCATTTTTTATTGTACCGTTCAGAAGATGCTTCTTCAGAATCACCTGTTGAAGAACAATATTGGGTGGCTGCTGCAGAGCGGGCAGACAGTGCCGGGACTGATATAATTACTACATCTCTCGGCTATAATTTATTTGATAATCCTGTTTTCAATTATACTTATGCGGACATGAATGGCCACACCAGTATCATTGCAAAAGCCGCTACTATCGCTGCACGCAAAGGAATGATCGTACTGGCTGCGGCAGGAAATGAAGGTGATGATTCATGGCATTTTATTAGTACTCCCGGTGATGCGGATAGTATTTTGACAGTAGGAGCGGTAGATGCTTCGGGAAATGTGGCAGCATTTAGTAGTTACGGGCCTTCCAGCGACGGAAGAGTAAAACCGACTTCGGCTTCTGTTGGATTTGGAACAGTTGTTTCATCACCAACAGGAGGTTTGTTAAGTGGAAACGGAACTTCATTTGCCACTCCGGATTTAGCGGGGCTTGTTACCTGTTTATGGCAGGCGTTTCCGGAATTTACCAATATGGAAATTATTGAAGCCGTTGAAAAAAGCAGCAGCATTTATCAGAATCCGGATAATAGAATCGGCTATGGAATTCCGGATTTTGAAAAAGCATTTGACGATCTGAGCCAACAAAGGATCTTAAAAAATGCCGCTACTATTTTAGGAAACCGCTCCATGAAAATTTTTCCGAATCCTTTCAAAGATCAGTTTACTGTTTTAATCAAACCTGGAAACACATCGACCGGAACTTTCAAACTTTACGATGCCGGAGGTAAATTGTATTTTCAAAAAAGGGTGCCTTTACAAAAAGATGTCATCCAACTCATTCATTTTGGCCAGATACAACCACTTCAAAGAGGATTGTATGTTTTGAAATTCAGTGATAGAACGAGTGCGGAGAGCTTTAAATTGATGGTTGATTAAAAAGATAACGGAAGTAGAGCAAGAAATAATGAGCCTTCATTTTCTTCCCTTACAATCCGGATCTTTTAAACAAGGCTGCAAACAAAGTATCCGCTTGCATTTTATAACCTTCTAAATATTTACTTTCTATCAAAGTAAGATTCAAATTCTCCCGCAGGTAATTTACATTTTCTTCATTTTCTTCTTTAAAAACTGAACAAGTGATATAAAGAAGATAACCATCCGCACTCAGACGCTTTAACGCATTTGAAACGATCTTTTTCTGAAGAATTGCATATTCCCGGATCTTGTTTTTTTCAAAGAAATGGATTTGTTCCGGGGTTCTTGACCAGGTTCCGGAACCGGAGCAGGGAACATCAGCAATGATAAGGTCGAACTTCCCATTTATGTTATCCAACCCGGAAGGATCGGAAAGATCGGCAACAAAAGCATGATAGTTTTTAATGCCTGCTTTTGCAAAACGTTTGTGTAAATTCTCCAGGATTAATTTTCGTCTGTCGCTAACCGTTAGTTCAATATTTTTTAAGACGTCAAAAGCGAGGATAGATTTTCCACCACTGGCCGCGCAACAGTCCCACACTGAAATGGATGATTTATAAGCTGGGATGGATTTCAGAAAGGCCGCAGTTCGTTGTGAATTGTAATCCTGGATGACTGCTTCTTTATCAATCTGAATTACGTCAGTTACTTTTTTATTGTATGAAAATGGCAGGCAGTTTTCATTTATTTCTTCATAAGGAATGGCGGCGGATCTTAGTTTGTCAATTACCGCCTTTTTAAAGCCCGGCCTGATCCTGATAAATAATTTTGGCTGAATTAAAAATGATAAACTGAACTGATGGAAGCTGATTTCATCACTCAATTCCTCTTTAAAAGGAAAAATTGTTTCTACTGAAAAAATATCTTTTACCATTTCGATCTTTGCAGGAAGATCGGCTTTGATCTTTTCGTCCCATTCCGGTTTAGCATTTTCCAGAACCGCTGACGGTTTTTTTTCAATAAGAAAAGTTGCCAAAAGTAATTTCTCTTTGATGTCAAGAGTATGACTAACGGCCATGCCCAGACGAAAATAATTGTAGCAAAGAGAAGTGATGTGTTTGCGGTCTTTTGATCCGTGTTTTTTATTTGCTGAAAAATACTTTTTCAGATACAGATGGAACGGTTCTTTGCCCTTGTATTTTTCAAGAATAATCGCCGCATAATTTAAATACCGGTGAAAATGATTTTCCCGTTTGATGGAAGATGGTTCACCGGTATTCATAAAATAATTTCTTCTTTACCAATCAGAGCTGAAGAAGCGCTTTGACCGGGTCTTTTCCAAATAAAAGTTGTTCGGGATTTTCGAGCATTTGTTTTACCCTCACCAAAAAGCTTACGGATTCACGACCATCAATCACTCGGTGATCATAACTGAGGGCGATGTACATCATTGGCCTGATCACAACCTGGCCCTTTTCAGCGACCGGGCGCTCTACAATATTGTGCATTCCGAGAATCGCGCTTTGAGGAATATTAATAATTGGGGTGCTCATCAATGAACCAAAAATTCCACCGTTCGTAATGGTGAAAGTTCCACCCGTCATTTCTTCAATGGTAAGTTTGCTGTCTCTTGCTTTTGCTGCCAGTTGCGCCACTTCTTTTTCAATCTCAGCCATGCTCAGACTTTCTGCATTTCTGATCACCGGAACCACCAATCCTTTTGGTGAAGAAACCGCAATTGAAATGTCGCAATATTCATGTTGAATAATGTTGTCGCCATCAATGCGTGCATTTACTGAAGGCCATTCCTGCAAAGCAAAACAACAGGCTTTTGTAAAGAAACTCATGAAACCCAGGTTGATCTCGTGTGTCTTTTTAAAGGTTTCTTTGTACTTCGCTCTCAGTTCCATTATAGGGCTCATGTTCACTTCATTGAAAGTGGTAAGCATGGCGGTGCTGTTTTTTGCTTCCACCAGGCGGCGGCTGATCGTGCGGCGAAGATTGCTCATTTTCTGCTCCTTTTCTTGGCGGCTGAAAAGTTCTTTGCCGATTGCTCTTCCCGGGTTTGACAACGCATCCAGCACATCATGTTTCATTATCTTGCCATGAGAACCGGTAGGAGTAACTTTAGAAACATCTATTTTTTTATCCGCCAAGATTGCTGCTGCAACGGGGCTTGCTTTTACATCTTCTTTAATGCGCGGTGTATTTTCTTCAGGAGAAATTGTTTTCACCGCAGGAGCTTCGGGCTTTTGTTCCGGCTTTGCTTCCTGTTTTGGCTCTGGCTTCCCTGGCTCTTTTGCAGGCTCCTTACCGGCCGGCTTTTGAGCGGTATCATCAATGGTACAAACTACATCGCCAATTTGTAAGGTGTCATCTTCTTTGGCGATAGTGTGTAAAATTCCTGCTTTTTCCGCGTTGATCTCAAAGGTTGCTTTTTCGCTTTCCAGTTCTGCAATCACTTCGTCCCTGTCAACCCATTCTCCATCTTTTCTGATCCATTTAGTAAGTGTTACCTCATTAATGCTTTCGCCAACGGAAGGCACTTTTATTTCTACTGACATGTATTTTTTTTAAGATTTACAAACCTAAGCTAAAATGAGAAATACACAAAAAGCAAAGGGATGGATACAAGTAAATCATGGAAGTATATGACTGCAAACCGGAATTTTTTTTAATCAAACTCTTTGTAGCCTAATTATCCTCCTTATTTTTGAACGATGCAGCTTTTCAAATTTCTCTTTAACCTCACACATTGGGAATCGTGGCAATATCATGTAAAATACATTCCTATAGCCCCGGCCTGGATGTGGTATTGTTTGAAGGCGAAATCCTGGTGGTTTTTTAGTGCTTCCAACCCGACGATCACTTTTGGTGGCTTTGAAGGAGAGGGGAAAATGGAAATTTATAATCAATTGCCTGCCGGCACCTTTCCCGAAACGGTTTATATCAAAGCCGGCCTGGACTTGTGCAAGGTGAAAAGGCTGGTGCAGGAAAATCATTTCTCCTATCCCTTTATTGTAAAGCCGGATGTAGGTTTGATGGGTTTTATGTTTCGGAAGATCTCGACTTTTGAGGAATTAACGAAGTATCATCAAAAAATGCCCGTTAATTATATTGTGCAGAAGTTTGTTGATCTTCCCGTGGAAGTAAGTGTCTTTTATTACCGGATGCCGGATACTGAGAAAGGAACTGTTTCGGGATTTTTAAAGAAACAGGCGCCGGAAGTTATGGGTGATGGGGTTTCCACTCTATGGCAACTGATCCAAAGGAACCCCGATTTAAAATACAAGCAACAGGAAATGAAAGTGAGGCATTATGAACGACTCGGCGATGTTCTGCCGGAAGGTAAAAGATTTGTTTTGTCCTACGCATCCAACAGGAGCCAGGGCGGAAAACTGGGTAGCCTCGCTCATGAAATCGATGCCGACCTGACGAATGTTTTTGACCGGATCAGCCATCAAACGAAGCATTTTTATTATGGCCGCTATGACATTAAATGTGCATCGGTCGAAAAATTAAAAAAGGGGCTTGATTTTTCCATACTGGAATACAATGGGGCAGGGGCAGGGGTTCAGCATGTTTATGGAAACAGTTTATCACTGCCGCAGGCTTGTTCCACTATTTTAAAGCACTGGAAAATGTTGTACAGGATCTCTTCATATAATCACAAAGTAAAAGGCATTTCCTATTATAACTGGAAAAAGGGGAAGCAACTGCTAAAGGCCGCAAGGCAAAATATTCAACTTCTGAAAAAGCTCGATGCTGAATTTCCTGTTTTTTAAACCGCGTTTCATCCTGAAAGAAAGCTTAGATTGAAAAGGCGGTATTCAGGATCTCTGCCTGCTCTTCGGCATGAATTTTTGAAAAGCCGGAAGCTGTTGCTGCGCCTGGCTGCCTGCTGATCACTCCAAAATTAATGGTGGTCAAATTCATTCTTAAGAAAGAAGCGGCGCCCATATTTAACGGCTCTTCCTGCACCCAATACCAGATAGCTTTGCTGTATTTTTTATGAAGCTCATCCAATTGGTTTTGGGGCAGCGGATATAATTGTTCCAGCCGGATTATTGCCAGGTCTTTCCGGTTTTCTTTTTCTCTTTTTTCATTCAGGTCAAAATAAATCTTACCGGAACAAAGTAGCACTTTGGAAATATTTTCGCTGTCAGAAACCGCCTGATCATCGATCACTTCTACAAAACCGCCTTTGGTAAATTCGTCTATTTTGCTGTAACTTCCCGGGTGACGAAGATTGGCTTTTGGTGAAAAATTGATCAAAGGCTTTCTGAACGGCCATGCCAGTTGTCTTCTCAGACCATGAAAGAAATTAGCGGCGGTTGTAATGTTGGTAATGACCAGGTTTAATTCAGCACACATTTGTAAAAAGCGCTCCATACGGCCACTGCTGTGTTCGGGGCCCTGGCCTTCGTAGCCGTGTGGCAATAATAAAACGATGCCATTCATGCGGTCCCATTTTTGTTCGGAACAGCTTATAAACTGGTCAATAATGGTTTGCGCACCATTGGCAAAATCACCAAATTGTGCTTCCCATAAAACCAGGTTATTTGGATTGGCCATTGCATAGCCATATTCAAAACCCAGAACGGCATATTCACTCAATAATGAATTCCAGATCCTCAACAAACCCTGTTTGCCAGAAATATTACTGAGGCGATTGTAAAACTCGTCTGTTTTTTCGTCCCTTATGACGGCATGACGATGGCTGAATGTGCCACGACGAACATCCTGGCCGCTCATGCGCACATCTTTTCCTTCATTTATGATGCTGGCATAGGCCAGTAATTCGCCTGTTGCCCAATCAAATTTCCCCTCTGTTTCATACAGGTGGATCTTATCCTGCAGGATCTTTTTGATCTTTCTTAAAGGCGTAAAATCTTCCGGAAGGTTCATAATTGCATGAAATAGTTTCTCCATTTCTGCTTTCGGAACTGCTGTTACCGGTGAGCTTTTAAAATCTTCCGGAGTTGCTTTCCTAAGGCTTTGCCACCACAATTCAGGTTTCTGGTAACTATAGGGAAGTGGATTTTGTTTCAGTTCATCCAATCTTTCCTGCAAATCGCTCCAATATTTTTCTTCCATTTCTTTGGCAAGACCGGCAGTCTCTTCATCACCATGCATGGTGAGCCATTTCAAATATACCTCCCGGGGATTAGGCTGCTTATCTATCAATGCATACAGGCCGGGTTGTGTAAATTTTGGATCGTCACCTTCGTTGTGGCCATGACGGCGATAACAAACCATGTCAATAAAAATATCGGAATTGAATTTTTGCCGGTAGAGCATCGCAATCTGGGACACTTTAACCACGGCTTCTGCATCATCGCCATTTACATGAAAAACGGGCGCTTTGATCATAGAAGCAATGGAAGTGCAATAATCGGAAGTACGTGCATCATCAAAATCTGTGGTGAAACCGATCTGGTTGTTGATCACAAAATGAAGTGTGCCGCCGGTGCAGAAACCGCGGAGCCCACTCATTTGAAGCACTTCATAAATTATACCCTGGCCGGCAAGGGAAGAATCGCCGTGCAGAAGAATGGGAAGAATTTTACCATAATTGCTGTTATAAATGACGTCTGCCTTGCTTCTTGCAAATCCTAAAACGACAGGATCAACGGCCTCCAGATGGGAAGGATTGGGGCACATTTTTAGATGAACCAATTTGCCGTTGGGAGTTTCCACATCGCTGCTAAACCCTTTATGGTATTTTACATCGCCGCTTCCCATAGTAGAAGCTACAGGTGCATTTCCTTCAAATTCTGTGAAGATCTGTTCGTATGTTTTTCCCAGAATGTTGGCCAGGATATTTAACCTGCCACGATGGGCCATGCCGATCACCACTTCCTCCACTTCATTTTCGGCGGCCGTGTTGATGATAGCATCCAAAGCCGCGATGGTACTTTCGCCGCCTTCGAGGGAAAATCTTTTTTGTCCGATGTATTTTGTTTGCAGGAATTTTTCAAACATCACACCTTCATTTAATTTCTGAAGGATCCTTCTTTTTTGTTCCAGCGGAACTTCCTGTTGCAGGGTGTTTTCCACAGCCTTGATGATCCAGTCAATTTTTTCAGGATCATTTAAAGAACTGAATTCCACGCCCACGGATTCTGTGTAACATTTTTTTAAATGATCCAGAATTGTTTGTAAAGTAGCTTTCCCCACACCGGCAAACTGACCTGCAACGAACTCAGTCGGCAGATCATTGTCATTCAAACCGAAATAGGAGAGTGCCAGGTGTGCCTGGCGGTCTTTTCTTTCGCGGATTGGATTTGTTTTTGAAACAAGGTGCCCTTTTTTACGATAAGCGAGAATCAGTTGGTAAACGCCAAATTCTTTATCGAGGTTAGCAACCGGTAATTCGCCTTTTGCCGGAGGCAAAGTTGTTTTTGGATGACCGTTCTGGCTGGCAACGGCAAAATCAAACCCTTCAAAAAACTTTCTAAGGTCTATATCTACGCTTTCGGGGTTCTTTTTAAAATCGGTGTATAAATTTTCAATATAGGCAGGGTGAGAACTGGTTATATACGAGAAATCTTTCATGATTAAAAGAAAATTTGCTATTTTTCTCTTGAAAAATTAGTTTCAGGAGATGGATATTTTTTACAGTTGGGAATATTTTTAGTGCAAATATCGTCAGTTTTATTAAGATAAATTTATCATAGAGTTAAGATTACCAATTAATTTACAGAGGCGCGCCTGCGGGAAATACAAACGGGGGAAAATTGTCCTTTTTGAGGATCGTGGTTGAAAACCTGTTTCACGCCTTCATGACGCAGTGATGACGCTGTTTGCTACTGTTCAGGAAAAACACTTCCCGACCGGATAGCGGCAGAGGAATATTAAATGCGTGCTACGGGCCGGCAGAGGAGGGAATGCTGTTGGTTCTTAGTCCAAAGATGGAGAAATAGGAGCTAGCCGGTTATCAAACCTGAGAGAATGCAGTTGATCAGGAGACCAGGCAGCGGTGGCAGGCGGTTATAGCTGAAATAATTTTTACAAAACCTGTGATTTTTTTCTAAAGAATATCCTTATCTTTGCAGCCCAAAAAATTTATTTAATGGCAAACCATTCAGCAACAAAGAAAAGTGTTCGTAAATCAGCAAAGCGCAATGAGCGTAACCGCTACCAGGGAAAGACAACGCGTAATGCGATCCGCGATTTTAAAGCAATAGATACAAAAGCTACCGCTTTGGAAAATTTGCCTGCATTGAGTTCGAAAATTGACAAACTGGCTAAAAGGGGTATTATTCATAAAAATAAAGCCGCTAATTTAAAGAGCAAACTGACAAGAGGAGCTCAGTCTCTTGCTAAATAATTAAGTTAGTTAATTAGATATATTCTAAACCCGTCAATAAAGTTGATGGGTTTTTTTAGTTTATAGCCTTTAGTTTATAGTTTAATTTGTGTCAATTCAAAATCCGGGAAATCATTTATTTCAACAAATTGGCTTTCTTTTTTTTGAAAACCGAAACAATAGCTGCCGTTGGTTATTACCAGGTATTTTGCCGGTAAAGTAATGTGATAACGGAGAATTTGTTCCATTGTTTTTTGGGAAAGGGTTACATTCATTTCTTTACATTCAATGATCATCCAGGGCTGGGACTGGCGATTGTAAACAACTATATCACAACGCTTTTTCAATTCACCTAATTTGATCTCTTTTTCAACTGCAACAAGAGAAGGGGGGTAGTTTTTTATTAATACAAGAAATTGCAGAATATTTTGTCGCACCCATTCTTCCGGGGTGAGTACGAGCCATTTTTTTCTGATGACAGCAAAGATCTGTTTTACGCCTCGTTCCTGTCTTAGTCTAGGTTGCTCTTGGGGAAAATCTATTTTTATCATTTCGTTGCTACCCCTTGTTTGTGAAAATTTCTACAATGTAATTTCTAAAATTGTATTTTTAGCGATAGTAAAAAAATATTTATTAGATTACCGGATTATGAAGACAAAAAAAGAAATAGTAAACAACTGGCTGCCGAGGTATACAGGAGAGAAGTTGTCCAATTTTGGGGAATATATTTTGCTCACCAATTTTAGTAATTATGTGAAGATGTTTGCGGAAATCCATCATGTCAAAATTGTTGGCGTGGAAAAGGCAATGGAATGTGCGACTGCCGGTGATATTACCATAATTAATTTTGGAATGGGAAGCCCGGGGGCCGCCACTGTAATGGACCTGCTGAGTGCGGTCCAACCGAAAGCGGTTTTATTTCTTGGAAAATGTGGCGGATTAAAAAAGAGAAATAAGATTGGTGATCTGATCCTGCCTATAGCGGCAATCAGGGGTGAAGGAACTTCCAATGATTATTTTCCGCCTGAAGTGCCTGCGTTGCCGGCTTTTGCTCTTCAAAAAGCCATCTCTACCACTATCCGCGACCATTCAGTAGATTATTGGACAGGCACCGTTTATACAACCAACCGGCGCGTTTGGGAACACGATGAAGTATTTAAAAGCTATCTTAGAAAAATACGCGCTTATGCGGTAGATATGGAAACCGCCACTATTTTTACCGTGGGTTTTTATAATAAAATTCCAACAGGCGCTTTGTTGCTGGTGAGCGATTCGCCGATGGTTCCTGAAGGCGTAAAAACTATAGAAAGCGACGCGAGTGTAACTGCACAATTTGTTGAAATGCATTTAAAAATTGGAATTGAATCTTTGAAACAGCTGATCAATAATGGATTGACAGTAAGGCATTTGAAGTTTTAATTATCAAATCGGCTAATCAGCTAATTAAACAAACTATAAATTAATAAAATAATTTTTCAACTTTGCCTCTTCCTCTTCTCCGGATAAAAAATTTTAGTGTAGATTTTGTTACAGATTCAGGCACTACTTCAGCCATCAGAAATATTTCTTTTGAAATAAATCGTGGTGAAACCGTTGCTATTGTGGGGGAATCCGGTTCCGGAAAGACGGTTACTTCCTTATCAGTTTTGCAATTGTTGCCATCACCACCGGCAAAATATAAAACAGGTGAAATTCTTTTTTCAGAAGATGGTGAAACTGCTGTCAATCTTTTAAAACTCCATAATAATGAGCTTAGAAAGACCAGGGGAAATAAAATCTCGATGATCTTCCAGGAGCCAATGACTTCGCTTAACCCGGTAAAAACCTGTGGTGAACAGGTGGTAGAAGCGATGAGGATCCATAAGAATATTTCTCAAAAAACTGCAGAAGAAAAAACGATTGAATTGTTCCGCCAGGTAAAATTGCCAGATCCTTCTGCAATACTCCGTCGTTATCCGCATGAAATCAGCGGCGGACAAAAACAAAGGGTGATGATTGCTATGGCTATCAGTTGTCGCCCGGCTTTGCTGATCGCTGATGAACCCACAACAGCACTTGATGTAACGGTACAGAAAACAATTTTGCAATTGATAAAAGAATTGCAGTCAGCCCAACAAATGAGTGTGATTTACATTACTCATGATCTGGGTCTGGTAGCTGAAATTGCTGACAAAGTGATCGTGATGTATAAAGGCGAGGTGGTGGAATGTGGCGATATCAAACAGATCTTTTTGGCGCCCAAACATCCTTATACAAAGGCATTGCTGGCCTGCCGTCCTGATGCTTCTTCAAAAGGAAGAAGACTGCCGGTTATCAGTGATTTTTTAAATCAGGAAGGTGCTCCGGATAAGATACCAGCCAACGGGCATGAGATGCCAGGTAACAGGAAAGAGAATAATGATTTTACAAATAATGAGCCTTTATTAAAAGTGGAGAATCTCAAAGTTTATTTTCCTGTAAAGAAAAATTTCTTTGGAAAAGTTTTGAAAGAATTCAAAGCGGTGGATGATGTAAGTTTTACCGTAGAAAAAGGTGAAACTCTTGGGCTTGTAGGAGAGAGTGGTTGCGGCAAAACAACGCTGGGACGATCTTTGATCAGGCTGATAGAGCCAACATCGGGGAATATCTTTTTCAACGGAAAAAATATTGCGGACATCCCGAAAGAGCAATTGAGAAAAATGCGGAAAGACATCCAGATCATTTTCCAGGATCCTTATGGTTCATTAAATCCGCGCCTGACAATTGGAGATGCGATTAACGAACCGATGAAAATACATTCGATTCTTTCTTCTGATAAACAACGCAAAGAAAAGATTGTTGATTTGTTGGAAAAAGTAGATTTGAAACCGGAATATTTCAACCGGTATCCTCATGAGTTCAGCGGTGGCCAGCGCCAAAGGATTTGTATTGCCCGGGCGCTTGGGTTAAATCCTGATTTTATTATTTGTGATGAAAGTGTTTCTGCATTGGATGTAAGTGTGCAGGCACAGGTACTTAATTTGCTGAACGATTTGAAAGCGGAACTTGGATTTACCTGTATTTTTATTTCTCATGATCTTGGAGTCGTTCATTATATCAGTAACCGGATCATGGTAATGAATAAAGGCAGAATTGAAGAAAGCGGAACTGCTGATGAAATTTATTTTCATCCCCGAAAAGAATATACGCAAAAACTAATTGCGTCAATTCCGAAGGTGGCTTTTTAAGTGACTCCATTTAATTTAAAAATCAGAATCGAATATTCTTTTCAAAAAACGAAAAAAGGGCAACACTCACATGTTGCCCAAGTTCTTAGGTTCTTCAATAATAACTTAAAACTGGTAGTCTTTCAAAATCAGATTGAACCTTTTAATAAATCATAAAAATTGGATGTTGGTCCCTAGGTTATTGGCTTTAAATGAATTGGTTTTCAATTTTCATTCTTATAATAATAATGCAAAAATGTTGCCAAAAAGGCGGATTGACCCAAGATGATAATGGTCAAAGTATTACAAAATATTCTTTTTGAAATATCTTGAAAATATTGCTTTAAAAAATCGAAAAAACAGTTTTTTCTTCTTGCTTTTTAATTGGGAAAAGAAGCCCTTTATCACTTTTCCCTGTTGAAAAAATTATGGAAAAACAGGAGCTGGAAGCCGATAGAATTGCCCCAATATGTCCAGTTATGTGTTCCGCTTCTTTCAATATAATCATGCGGAATTTTTAATTGCAACAATTCAGCATTTAATCGCCTGTTTGATTCAATAAACGGGTCGCTTATTCCGCAATCGATAATGAGCGCCGGAATTTCCGAAGGAGCTTTCTTCACCATATTCACTACTGAATTATTGTAAAAATTATTATTGTTAAGTGTATCGCCCAAAACTGCTTTCAGTTCGTATTTATTTTTCCATGGACAAAGATCCTGGACGCCACTCATACTTCCTGCCGCGCCAAAAAAATCGGGATGTTTCCATGCGAGTGATAAGGCGCCTTGACCTCCCATGCTCAGGCCGGCAATAGCACGGAAAATTCGTGAAGCAATTGTATGAAAAGCAGAGTCAATAAAATGCGGAACCTCGGAAGAAATATAGGTTTCGTATTTAATTTTAGGATCAACCGGGCTATCAAAATACCAACTGTTATAATGTGCATCGGGACAAACAATGATCAGTTGAAATTCATCCGCATAGTTTTTCACTCCGGGAACGAGTTTGATCCAGTCTGAATAATTTCCGCTGTAACCATGCAATAAATAAACAACCGGAAAAGAGAGATTTTTATCTTTATAAGAATCAGGAAGAATGACCACGCATTTACTGCTTTTGTGCATGGCTGGGCTGTAAATATTTACGGTATCAACTGAAGCAGCGTTTGTAAATTTTTGAAAGGAAACGGCAATTAAAAGAAGGAGGATACTTTTATAGTTTTTCATTTATACGATATTAGAAGATGGGTGAAAACAAACGGCCGAAAGTGAACTCAATGACCGGTTGTTTTTCTTATTATTTTAAATTCATTGAAGAGATAATGCGCTCTATTTTTTCTTCAAGGATCTTTTGTGTTTTATCAAAATCGGCCGCATTATCCAAAGGCGTATTCACGCTGAAATAGAATTTTATTTTTGGTTCTGTCCCGCTGGGCCTTGCAGAAATCTTAGATCCATCTTCAGTGATAAATTGGAGCACATTGCTTTTTGGTAAATCAATTTTTTCTGTTTCTCCGGTTGCCAGGTCTTTCTTCTCCTGCAATTGGTAGTCCAATAATTCTTTCACTTTACTGCCGGCAATTTCCCTTGGAGGATTATCGCGGAAGCCTTGCATCATATCTGCAATTTCTTTGGAACCATTCATTCCTTTTTTGGTAAGGGAAATTAATTTTTCATAATAAAATCCGTACTGCACATAGAGTTCCATTAATTTTTCAAAAATGGTACGTCCTTTTTCTTTTTCCACGGCAGCCATTTCGCAAATCATCGCTACGGCGCTTACTGAATCTTTATCACGCACCTGGTCTCCGATCATTAAACCAAAACTTTCTTCGCCGCCAACTACATAATTTTCCTTTCCTTCCTTCTCACGGATTAATTCAGCGATCCATTTAAAACCGGTAAGAGTATTGTAACAGGCAATATTATTTTTTGCAGCGATTTTGTCGATCAAATCAGTGGTAACGATCGTTTTGATCACCATGTCGTTAGGCTTTGCGATGCCTTTATTTTTTCTTGCTTCAATAATGTAGTTAAAGACCATCATCGCTGTCTGATTTCCATTTAATAACACCCATTCCCCATGATTATCTTTTACACCGACGCCGACTCTGTCTGCATCCGGATCAGTTCCCAATAAAATATCCGCGTCTGATTCTTTTGATTTTTTTAATCCAATACTCATCGTTTCTTTTTCTTCCGGATTCGGATAAACAACGGTTGGGAAATTTCCATTAGGGGTAGCTTGTTCTTCTACGATCTGAACATTGTCAAAGCCATACGCCGCAAGTGCTTTTGGCACCAGCATGATTCCCGTGCCATGAATAGGCGTATAAACAATTTTAAGGTCATGCTCCTTGATACATGAATCAGGGTTGATACTTAATCCCTTGACCATTTCAAGATAAAGCTTATCTATATCGCTTCCAATCAATGTAATATTTTCCGGCCGGCCTTTCCATTTTACATCGTCGAGACTTTTTATTTTCTCTACTTCTGCAATCACATTTTTATCATGCGGAGGCACCAATTGCCCGCCATCATTCCAATAAGCCTTGTAACCATTATATTCTTTTGGATTATGCGATGCGGTAATGACAACCCCGCCCTGGCATTTTTGAGTACGAATAGCGAAACTTAGTTCCGGTGTAGGTCTTATCGAATCGAACAAGAAAACTTTGATATCATTTGCGGCAAAAATCTCCGCTGCAATTTCAGCAAACTGCCGGCTGTTATTTCTTACATCATGGGCTATCGCCACCTTCACTTCTGAAAAACATTTCTTTAAATAATTGGCATATCCCTGTGTTGCCATTCCAACGGTGTATTTATTCATTCTGTTGGTGCCAACTCCCATAATTCCACGGAGACCGCCGGTTCCGAATTCCAGCTCTTTATAAAAGGCATCTTCCAATTGTGCAGGATCGTCCTTTTGTAAACTGCGAATTTCATCTTTTGTGGCTTCATCGTAATTGCCGGAAAGCCATTCATTGATTCTGTTTTCTGTTTTTTTCTCCATCGTATTATTTTTTACAATTTAAAGATATTCATTTTGGTTTATTTCAATTTACTAATATACAATCGCCTTATTTTTGCCTGATGGTTTTAAGCAACAAAAAAATAACTGTTTTTCTATTACCGCTTTTTATTTTTTTTACTTCAAAGGAAATATTTTCACAAGGGATCAGTTTAGGGAATCCGGTTAGCAGTCCTGAACTTGCCGCTGGCAGGATGGAGGCTGATACTTTCAGAATTTATCCTTACAGTAAGAAAAGAGTTCACCTGGTTACAGGCGCTAATATTGTAGGTTATGGCGGAACATTAATTGGATTAAATGCATTGTGGTATGCAAAATATCCGCGGTCAGGATTTCATTTTTTTAATGATGATAATGAATGGCAACAGATAGATAAAGCCGGGCATGTTTTTTCTGCTTATACAGAAAGCAGGATCACAATGGAAGCGTGGCGCTGGGCAGGTTTGTCAAGGAAAAAATGCATCTGGATCGGAGGTTTAAGTGGTGTTGCATATCAATCGATCATTGAAATATTGGATGGATTTTCGTCACAATATGGATTTAGCCCGGGAGATTTTACTGCAAATATTTTAGGTTCTTCTGCCTTCATTTCTCAGGAACTTGCCTGGAACGAACAAAGGATAAAATTAAAATTTTCATTCCATAAAAAATATTATGGTAAGGGAGATTTGGATGCCAGAGCAGATCAGCTTTACGGAAGTTCAGAAATTGAAAGATTGATGAAAGACTACAATGCACAATCATACTGGGCTAGTGCCAATATTCAATCTTTTTTTCCTGAAACAAAGTTACCACGATGGCTGAATATTGCTGCAGGTTACGGTGCCGAGGGAATGTTTGGTGCCACAAAAAATATCGGCTATGATGCTAATGGAAACGTTGTTTTTGACCGGACCGATATCAAGCGTTACCGGCAATGGTATCTTTCGCCGGATATAGATTTTACAAAGATCAGGACGAATAAAAAAGGAATAAAAGTTTTATTGTTTGTGCTCAATTCTTTCAAATTCCCTGCACCCACTTTAGAATTTTCAAACGGAAGTTTTAAAGGACATTGGATTGTTTTTTAAACCTTGAACTGCCTTGAATTTTTTAAACCATGTCATCTGTCTTTTTGCATAATGGCGGGTATTTTTCTTAATTTCTTCAATTGCCTGATCAAGAGAGATTTTTCCTTCAAAATGTTGAAACAATTCTTTGTAACCCACTGTTTGTAAAGCATTCAAATGTTTGTATGGAAATAAGTCTTCCGCTTCTTTCAACAAACCTTCGTCCATCATTTGCTCTACACGACCATTGATATTTTTGTAAAGATCTTCTCTTGGGAGTTCCAGTAAAATATTTTGTATTTCAAAATCACGTTTGGTTTTTTCTCCTGAATGAAAATCAAGAATCGATTTCCCTGTTGATAATTTTACTTCCAAAGCCCGCAACATTCTTTGGGGATTTTGCATTTCTCCTTCTTCAAAAAAAACAGGATCGTGAGAGTTTATTTGATCATGCAACCATTGAAATCCTTTGCTTAAATACTGCTGATTAATTTCTCTGCGGATATTTTCATTGGTTTCAGGAATCTCATCGATTCCTTCTGTAAAAGCTTTGATATACAATCCTGTACCACCCACCATTACAGCCACATCATTGTTCTTAAAAATTTCATTTACTGCATTCAGTGCATATTCTTCAAATATTTTTACATTCATTTCATCATGAATGGAATGGCTGTTGATGAAATAATGTTTTACTTTTTGGAGTTGTTCTTTTGAAGGTTTTGCTACGCCGGTATTTAATTCTCTAAAACATTGACGGCTGTCTGCAGAAATAATCTGGGTGTTGTATTTTTCAGCAAGCTCTATTCCGTAAGATGTTTTGCCAACGGCAGTTGGCCCGGAAATAATTATGCAGGTTTTTTTGTTCATATCAATTGCAGGTTTGTAAAGAACCAGCCAATTAATGTTTAAACTTCATCTGTATTTTCATCATCCACTTCTTCTTCCTCACTTTCACTTTCCTCTGATTCTTCACCTTCTTCCCCATACCCTTCAGCAAGAACAGCCATATTCAAATCATACTTCTCTTCTATCTCAGAAAGCTTTTCATTAATCAAGCCTTTTGTTCCATACTGGCTTGGGGCTATTCCTTCATTACGGCTACAGGAAGGATAACTAATTTTTGGATTCTCTTCTTTGTTTACATTAATAAGTTCTACCAGGAAAGTCCAGTTTTTATGAAAATCATATACATAAATGAATTTCTGATTAGGCTCCCGAATCTCAGTGCCAATGGCTGTTTCATTCATGAGCAAAGGCTCTGCTTTATATTCTTTATCATATTTTTCCAAAGTGATTTCCTTACCGCGCTGCCAGTTATCATTGCTGCGATAAAAAGTTGCATGATGTTTATGATCAAACTCAAAACACTTCAGGATAATATCATGAAGCTCCAAAAAACTTTGTGTATGCTTAATGACCACATCGCGGTAAACGCTATCATCATCTTCCCAATAAACTCTGAATTTTAATATTGCCATATCACGAAATTACGGCTAAGTTTTTAATTAAAATATTTGGAAGAATACTTGGTTTTTACTTGTCAGTGTTAACTTTCTACTTTTTCATTATCCGACTCCCAAATCCTTTGCAACCTTTATCATATAAGCGAAAGCGGCATCAAACTGATTAGGGATTTCTCCGTCCAATATCGCTTCCCGGACAGCATTTTTTATTTCTCCAACAACTCTTGATGGAGGCAAAGAAAATTCTTTCATGATAATTTCTCCGGTTATTGGCGGTTGCCAGTTGCGCAGATGATCTGATTCCTCGACTTCTTTCAAACGCTTTTCAACCATTTCAAAATTGGCTAAATAACGTTGCACTTTTTGTTTATTCTTTGATGTAATATCCGCTTTGCAAAGCGTCATCAAATTTTCGATATCAGCTCCTGCATCAAATAATAATCTTCGGATAGCTGAATCTGTTATGTTTTCTTTTGTGAGACTGATTGGACGCAAATGCAACTCAACCATTTTCTTTACAAATTTCATTTTTTCATTCAACGGCAATTTTAATTGTGCAAAAATTTTAGGAACCATTCTTCCACCGATAACCTCGTGTCCGTGGAATGTCCAGCCATGCCCTTCTTCAAATTTTTTTGTTGCCGGCTTTGCAATATCATGAAGAATCGCGGCCCAGCGAAGCCATAGATCATCGGTATTTTGAGAAATATTATCCAGCACCTGCAGCGTATGATAAAAATTATCTTTGTGGCCCTTGCCATCAATATATTCAGCGCCAACAAGCGCGATCATTTGCGGAAAAATAATTTTTAATAAACCCGCTTTATATAAAAGATCAAAGCCAACCGAAGGTTTTTTGGTCATTACAATTTTGTTGATCTCATCAATAATTCTTTCAACACTTACAATTTTTATTCTGTCGGCATGTTGCTTGATGGCTTCAAAAGTTTCGGGGGAAATCGTAAAATTTAATTGCGTGGCAAAACGAATAGCACGCATCATCCGTAAAGGATCATCAATAAAAGTCTGACCTGGAGGAAGAGGCGTTCTGATGATCTTATCTTCAATATCAGCAAGTCCGTTCAATGGATCAATTAATTTTCCATAATCTTTTTTATTCAGGCTGATGGCTAAAGTGTTTATGGTAAAATCCCTGCGCATCGTATCTTCTTCAATTGTTCCGGGAAGTACATTTGGTTTGCGGCTTTCAGATTGATAACTTTCTTTTCTTGCACCGACGAATTCTATTTCAAAAATTGTATCATTTAAGGTAATTTTTATTTGGGCCGTTCCAAAATTTTTAAAAAAACTTACATGCGGTTTTGGAGAAAATTTCTCTGCTGTTTTTTGGGCCAGTTCAATTCCGTCACCACTGCAAACGATGTCCGCATCTTTAGTGGAACGATTCAATATCTTATCACGAACAAAACCACCAATTACGAAAGCCGGCATGCTTAATTCCTCAGCAGAATCACCTATTTTTTTAAAAATAAAAAGCTCTTCATCTGTACACTTGATTTCCATGCGGCAAAAGTAATTGGATAAATTGTTTTAGAATTAATTTATTGGCAGATGAAAGCGTTTTACCCTTCTAATTATTAATAGAAGGTTCGCCATTATTTGTTTGGTAATTAAATAAATGCTGAAATTAAAAGGGTAGTGTGATTGAATCCGGTTCTATAAATTCATGAGTAAAATCATTTTCCAAAAAGCTTACGGGTGAATCTGCCATTGTAATAATATCTTTTTTTGTGAGGCCCCAGGGCTCCCAATATCCTTCCAAAACTTGAGCAAACATCTGATCGTCCCATTGTGCAAACAAAGGGTCAGCCAAACTTTCGCACATAGGAACAGATTCTATGATCACTTTTTCATGTGTTGCTTCAATGATATGCTGCGAGCTTTTTCTTAATAAATAATTTGCATAAAGAAATCTGGAACATAATTCTTCAAACTGGATTGGGTGTAAAACTTTATCAGAAATTTTATCAAGGATTTCTTTCTGATTTTTTCCAATTGCGCCATTATCCTGCAGACATGCAACGATTCCAAATCCATTCATTCCTAAAGAAAAATTAAGATTGGTTGGTTCATCCTTATAATTAAAAGTGTCTTTCGAATACCTCAGTCTTACAACCTTGATGGTCCATGGTTTTGGATCTTTAAATTCCATTGGGGCCACTAATGATTGCATCATTAAATGCAGCTTCCCAAATCTTTGACGCAATAATTTTGAGAGATCAAATGGCTTTCCTTTTGGATGCCTTTTAGCGCGGCTTATTTCCAAACAAATTTCGTTGTAGATTACGCCATAAACGATTTTCCCCATCCATAAAAACAATCGTTCGCCGGGAATTTTTTTTACTTCTTCATATCCTGTCTCAAATGCATTTTTAATTTCCTGATCCAGAATTTCAAATGCATTTTTTACTTCAGCAGAACAAGGCAACTTCATGTCATCATAACGAATACCGCTGACCTGATCGAGCAGGCGAAACCTCTTTTCCCTTAAAGAAAAACGGTCGAGTATCCATTCTGGAAAAATACAGATAGGTTCATCAGTTGTTTGTAAATCGTTGCCTGTTAAAAAGCAGGTTTCAGAATTAAAATGCAACGTCTCAAATGGATTAAAAAGCGCGATTGGCATGGCCGCAAAATTAAGATTAAAATGGCTTTTTTTGAAAATAAACGAAATGGAAAATGATGTTGTTCCTTTCCGCTTTTTGTAAACATCCGGCTTATCAGGAATACGTTGTTAACTTTGATTCATTAAAATCAATATATCATGATAACAAAAAATGACAGGGCACTCTTAGTGATGGATGTGCAGGGAGGAATTGTAAAAAACCTGGGAGAAAAAGCGGCACAATTCATCGAACAAATAACAAAATCTGTAGAAGTGGCTCGTGCGGCGCATTTGCCGGTTTTCTTTATTGTAGTTCGTTTTCGTGAAGGCTTTCCTGAAATGAATCATCGCAATAAAATGTATGAAAGAATTAAAAATAAAGGCCCATATTCTTTAGAAGGAAATTCTCCGGATACGCAACCCGTTATTACTCCAAAAGAAAATGAAATAGTTGTTGCTAAAAAACGGGTAAGCGCTTTTGCAGGAAGCGATCTTGAAATGCTTTTACAGGCACAGGGAATTACTCATTTGGTGCTTTGTGGAATTGCAACTAGTGGTGTTGTTTTGTCAACAACAAGGGCCGCGGCCGATAAAGATTATTCAATAACAATTTTGTCAGACTGCTGCGCTGATCGTGATGAAGAAGTAAACCGCGTTTTGCTTGAAAAAGTTTTTCCAAACCAGGCAAATGTAATTACATCAGCACAATGGGAAAAGACATTAACTAGCTGATTGACTAATTAGCTAATCTTTAAGTCATTCAGTGAATCTATAATTCTGGCTTTTGTTTCTTCGTCGCTCAAAGTTTGAGGAACAAATTTTTCGCCGATCAGTTTTTCATAAAGCTCAATGTAACGGTTACGGATAACTGAAATCCATTCATCACTCATATCGGGAACCTGCTGGCCTTCTTTTCCCATAAAATTATTTTCAATCAGCCATTCCCTGACAAATTCTTTGCTCAGTTGTTTTTGTTTTTCGCCTTTCGATAGTCTTTCTTCAAATCCATCTTCATAAAAATACCGTGAGCTGTCAGGCGTATGAATTTCATCAATCAAAATGATTTCATCGCCCAATTTTCCAAACTCATATTTCGTATCAACCAGGATCAATCCTCTCTTTGCCGCCAGTTCTTTTCCTCTTGCAAAAAGTTGCAAAGCATATTTTTCCAATTGTTCATAATCTTCTTCAGCAACAATATTTCTCCGGATAATTTCTCCTTTACTGATGTCTTCATCATGACCTTCAGCGGCTTTTGTTGATGGAGTAATCACCGGATTTGGGAAGTAATCATTTTCCTTTAATCCTTCCGGCATTTTTACGCCACATAAAATTCTTTCTCCTGATGAATAAGTGCGCCAGGCGTGACCTGTAAGGTTTCCCCGAACAACCATTTCCACTTTAAAGGGAGTGCATTTTTGCCCAATTGAAACATTAGGCGCAGGAGTGGTCAACAACCAGTTTTTACAAATATCTTTTGTTGCATGGAGCATATAAGCCGCCACCTGGTTTAATACCTGCCCTTTATTGGGAATCGGCTTCGGTAATATCACGTCAAATGCAGAGATGCGATTGCTCGCGATCATCACCAGGAGATCATCATTGATCGTGTAAACATCTCTTACTTTTCCTTTATAAAAATCAGTTTGACCGGGGAATAAATTAGCATTCATATCTGTAAAATATGCTGCAAAAGTGCAGATAAAATTTTAGTAAATAATAAAAAGCATTTTAAAACAGCTCCGATAAAAAATATTTCTTCAAACTTACTTTACAATCACTAAATTGCTTTTTTGCAAACCTGAAAATAACGTCCATGAGAAGGAGTATCACATTCATACTTTTCTTGTTGCTGTCCAATTTTTTATCAATTGTTGTTTTTTCCCAGGCTAAAATAATTTCCGGGAATGTCCTTGACAGTTCTACACAGGTAAGTGTTCCTGCAGTTTCAGTAACCGTAAAAGGGACCGGTGAAGGAACTTATACAAATGAGAAAGGACACTTTTCTCTTGAGATCCGCACAGCTTTTCCTGTTACTTTAATTGTTTCATCAATTGGATATCATCTGCAGGAAATTGTCGTAAAAAATCCCGCAAAACCTCTTACTATTATTTTATCACCGGCAAGTACTTTAGGCCAGGAAGTGGTTATTTCTGCCACCAGAACTCCTTCGCGCATTTTAGAATCGCCGGTCACAATTGAAAGGATTAATGCAGTTGATATCCGCAATACTGCACAGGTTTCCTATTATGATATGATCTCACAATTGAGAGGGGTTGATGTGGTTAATGCATCCTTGACTTTCTCTTCGCCTACTACCCGTGGTTTTGCCGGAAGCGGAAATGCAAGGCTTAACCAGCTCGTTGATGGAATGGACAACCAGGCGCCCGGACTGAATTTTTCTGTAGGAAACATTATCGGTTTAACAGAGCTGGATGTAGCGAGTATGGAACTGTTGCCCGGCGCGTCTTCTGCATTATATGGGCCGGGAGGAATGAATGGCGCGATCATCATTAACAGTAAAGATCCGTTTCGGTACCAGGGCCTTTCATTGGAAGCAAAAAGCGGTGTAATGAATATTGATAATAAAGACCGGGCCGCATCGCCTTATTATAATTTCTCATTGCGATGGGCAAAAAAGATGAGTGAAAAATTTGCTTTTAAAGCAGGGGGAGAATTTGTTCAGGCAAAAGACTGGGTGGCCAATGATTATCGCGATTATGACCGCGTTTCAACAAAAAGCAGTATCAAAAAAGGAACCCGTGAAACTGATCCTAATTATGACGGCATCAATGTTTATGGTGATGAAACTACTGCAGATATTCGCACTAATGTGTTGAATCCACTGGCAGAAGCGGCTCCATTTTACGCTCCATATGTGAATTCATTTCCAGCTTCCATGCCGGTTTCAAGAACGGGCTACCTGGAAAAAAATATTTTAAATCCGAATACCGTGAATGTAAAATTATTTGGCGCAGCCAGTTATAAACTTACACAAAATACTTCTCTGAATGCAGAAGGATTTTGGGGAACAGGAAGTACTGTTTATACCGGCGCTGATCGCTTTTCTTTACTGGATTTCAAAGTTGGCCAATATAAAATTGAACTGGTAAATAAAAATTGGTTTTTGAGGGCCTATACAACGCAGGAAAATGCCGGTCACACCTATAATGCAACGGTTACTACAAGATTGGTGAATGAAGCATGGAAACCAAGTGGCGGATCAAATGGCTGGTATGCACAATATGCAATGGCTTTTTTAAATGCAAAATTGGCTGGCCAAACAGATATTGCTGCTTATAATTCTGCAAGGACAGTAGCTGATGAAGGCCGGCCTGAACCGGGTTCTGAGGAGTTTAAAAAATTGTTTGATAAAGTAAGAAGTGTCCCTATTTCACAAGGCGGTGGTTTATTTGTTGATAAAACCGATCTGTACAATTTTGAAGGCCAGTATGATCTTTCTGAAAAAACTTCCAGGGTAGCAGACGTATTGATTGGTGGAAACTTTAAAAAATATGTGTTGAATTCTGAAGGAACTTTATTTGCAGATTCTACAGGAAAAATTCCGATCAATGAATTTGGTGCCTATATCCAGGCAACCAAAAAAATATTCAACGACCGTTTGAAATTAATTGCCTCAGGCAGATATGACAAGAATGAAAATTTTGATGGAAGATTTACGCCGCGTTTTTCTGCTGTTGTAAAAGTTGCCGAGGATAATAACATCCGGTTGTCTTATCAGCAGGCATATCGTTTTGGATCTACACAACAACAATGGATCAATCTTAGGGTGGGAGGAGGAACTGCGTTAATCGGCGGTTTGCAAACACTGAAAGATTATTATCATTTTTCTACCAACCCTGTTTATGCAGTTGATAATAATTTATTTGCGGGTTCCCCGCAGGTGGAGACTTTTGAAAAATTCAAAGCTGAAACAGTCAATTCTTTTGAAGCAGGATACAAAGGTCTTTTATTCAAAAAAAGATTGCTGGTAGATCTTTATGGATATTATGGAGTTTATCATGATTTTATTGCACGAACGCTTGTGGCACAATCAGTAAATGGTGATAAAAGTGTGTTTACTGACCCGGCATCTGTAAAATCGAATCTTAATAATCCTCAACTCGTAACTACTTATTCAGTTCCGATAAATGTAAAAGGAAGTGTAAATACTTATGGATTTGGTTTAGGCCTTACTTATTCACTTCCACATCATTTTTTAATCGGCGCTAATATTTCTTCCGATCACCTGGATAATGTTCCTGATGATTTTGTAGCCAGTTTTAATGCGCCGGATTATAGATGGGGTGGTACTGTCAGCAATGATGGTTTTGGAAAACAAGGCCGTTATGGTTTTAATGTTGCTTATAATTTTCATGGTGATGTGAATTACCAGGGAGATTTTGCCAATGGAATTGTTCCTGCATTTCAAACCTTGGATGCGCAGGTAAGTTATAAATTTCCTGCTGTGAAAATATTGTTGAAATTGGGCGGGACAAATATTTTGAATCAATACTACCGCAATGGATTTGGAAACCCGGCGATCGGAGGACTTTATTATGTTAGCATTGGTTACAATTTGTTTTAAGTTTTAATCAAAGAATATGGAAAAGAATATTTTCAATAGAATCCGGACCATCAATTTGTCAATCCTTTGTTCAGCAATTTTAATTATTTCATGCAACAAAGAACTTCCTGAAGCAACGCCTATCGTGTATAATTCAGTTAATAACAGCACCACTTCCATTGGTGATCTGATCAGTACTGATACAAGTTATAGTTTCTTTGCTGCCGCTGCTCAAAAGATCGGGCAATTGAAACTGTTAAGTACTGATAGCACTGAGTTTACTGTCTTTTTGCCTGATAATAATGCATTTAGGGCTTCAGGAATTCCTTCAATTGATGTGGTCAATTCTTTGCCTGCGCTTTCACTACTTGGAATTGTTGAATATGCAATCATTCCCGGAAGACAAATTTTATCCACTGATATCAAGACTGCCTTTCCAAATGAGCAATTGCCTACTTCTATTACCATTGCTACTTTGCCGGGAACCCTGCTTCCATTAAAGCTTTCCACTTTTCCTTCTGTTTCTTCCGTTGGGTTTTATGATAATAATATTCCTGTAGTAAAGCCGGATATTAAAATGAAGAACGGCGTGATCCACTTGGTTGCCGGAATTGTTGCGCCTCCATTTCAACTTTTGAAACAATCAATTTACTCCAATCCTGATCTCAGCTATTTTAAAGCTGCCGTTGCCCGTGCGGATAGCGGACAGACGGGATTAAACAGAATTGATTCCTTGTTGGGATATGGAGTTACGAATATGACTGTTCTTGTTCCCAATAACGAGGCTTTCCAAACCTTACTTTTTGGAACTATTTATGGTTCATTATTACAACAGGGACTTGACCAGGCGACTGCAAGTCAAACAGCTACGGTTCTTTCATCATCATCTGATGTTTTTAGTAATCCTCTTTTATTTGGTGCTTTGCCGGCATCCAGAATTAGGGGAATTTTAGTTTATCATTTTTTGGCTTCCCCAAATCCGAATACAGGGGCTTATGAACCAAACGTTCGTGCATTCTCAAATAATTTTTCCTCAACACCTTCTTTTTATAAAACACTAATCAATTCTGCTGTTGCAGCGCATCCGGGAATAATGTCGCAGGCCACTTTTTCAGGGCCATTTGTAAATAGCTTAAAATTTACCGGATTAGGCACCTTTCCTCCTGGTGGCACTCCCTATTCCGGCTCTGCAGCCAACGCAGTAAGTTTGGATAACCAAGCGGTAAACGGCGTTTATTATGTAATAGATAAGGTGCTGTTGCCTCAATGATAAATCTGTTTGCAGCAATAAAAGTTAAAAAAAATTACGGGTTTATGCGAACAGCGGCCTTATAAATATAGATTTTTAGGTATAACTTTTGTGGAGAAGTTGATCTAAAAGTTGATATACATTTGAAGAGATTCTCATCCTTCTGAATTTGAATCCCTCCTATTATTCTTTCACATTTAAAATCTTTTTTTATGCCTTTTAATTTAATCGAAATGGTAAAAAATTTTTTTACCAGTGAATTTACCAGTCATGCTTCTTCGGTTTTGGGAGAAAATACGTCAGGAGTAAGCAAAGCTTTAACAGCAATTATTCCCACAAGTCTTGCAGGAATATTAAACAAAGCCACTTCCGGTACGGAAGGTGCCAATAATGTTTTTGACACTGCGAAAAATTCTGTGCAAACTGTAACCGGAGATACTATCTTAACTTCAAATGAAAACATTGAAAAAGGAAGCGGCCTGATCAGTAATTTGTTTGGTGGTAATCAACCGGGAATTCTTGGAAGTATCGCTACATATGCAGGAATAAAAGAATCTTCATCCTCTTCATTAATGAGTATGGCTTTGCCCGCAGTTATGGGAATTTTAGGAAAACACGCAGAACAAAATAACTTGTCGGCAAGTGGTTTGGCAGGATTTCTTTCTTCTCAGAAAGACCATATAATGCAGGCGTTGCCTTCCGGGTTAAGTTCCCTGGCTGGTACGCTTGGATTAGGTTCAATTGGAGCTTCAGCCTCTAAAGTCGCTTCTAATATTAAATCACCGGATATGAACACGCGGATAGATGAAATAAAAACGATCTCAGAAAGACCGACTGCCAAATGGTTGGTTCCGCTGATCGCTATTCTGATTGTGATAGCGCTGCTTTGGTATTTTTCAAGAAGTTGTAACGAGACAAAACCGAGCTCTGCAACAAATATTGACAGTACCGCCATGATTCAAAAAACAACCATAACCCGTTTTTGTTTCCAATCAGAAAGGCAGGCAATGCCTTGTATTATCGTTTAGATTTCAATTATAAACTCTTTATTAACTGGAAAAACCCGGAGACATTCCGGGTTTTAATAACTCTTAACTTTCAACCATTAGACATTAAATCTGAAGTGCATCACATCTCCATCCTGAACCAAATATTCTTTTCCTTCTATTCTCAGTTTCCCATTTTCTCTTGCAGCTGCTTCTGATTTATAATGAACGAAATCATCGTAGGCAATCACTTCGGCTTTAATAAATCCTTTTTCAAAATCAGTATGGATCACACTTGCAGCCTGTGGCGCTTTCCATCCTTTGTGAATTGTCCATGCTCTTACTTCCTGAACACCGGCGGTGAAATAAGTAGAAAGATTTAACAGCGCGTAGGTAGAATGAATTAAACGATCTAAAGCCGGTTCTTCCATTTTATACTCTTCCATAAACATTTGCTTGTCTTCAGGATTTTCAAATTCCGCAATCTGCGCTTCAATTGCATTGGTCATAATGATTACCTGTGCGCCTTCCGCCTTTGCGGCTGCCACCAGCAAATCAGAATATTTATTACCAGTATGCATGGATGCTTCATCTACGTTGGCCACATACAAAACCGGTTTGTTCGTAAGGAAAAAATTATCTGCTACTGCTTCTTTTTCTTCTTTTGAAAATTCGAGCGAACGGGTATTTTTTCCCTGCTCCAAATGAGCTTTGCATTTTTTCAATACTTCAAACTCGACCTTACTTTTTGGATCGCCGGCCCTGGCCATTTTCTCCACCTTTGGTAGCTTTTTTTCAACGCCTTCAAGATCTTTCAACTGCAATTCAGTTTCAATGATCTCTTTATCAAGGATTGGGTTGATCGGACCTTCTTCACGCAAAACATTTTCATCTTCAAAACAACGGATCACATGAATGACCGCGTCGACTTCACGAATATTTGCCAGGAATTTATTTCCTAAACCTTCACCCTTGCTGGCGCCTTTTACCAAACCGGCAATATCAACAATTTCAATTTGAGTAGGAACAATTCTGTCCGGCTTTACCAAATCTGCCAACACATTCAATCTTTTATCCGGAACATTTACCAGGCCTACATTTGGTTCGATGGTACAAAACCGGTAATTGCTCGCCTGTGCTTTTGCACTGTTGCTGACCGCATTAAATAAAGTTGATTTTCCCACATTTGGTAATCCTACAATTCCCGCTTGTAATGCCATATCTTACTTTAGATTTTATTTATTTATCCAATCAGAATAAATAATTATTTAAGGGGCGCAAAGATAAGATGAAAAGGCAACCTATATTGTGAAATAAAACTATAATTTGATAAAGAAAATGACTGGCTTCGGCCAGTCATTTTCTGATAAAATGTATTTAAATTATTCCTTGATCCGCTCTTTTGTAACTACCACACTGTCTTTGGAACCGCCGCCACGGGCAAGTGCAATAATAATGATCAGCACAATGATTGCTCCTACAACCCACATCCACGGTTGAATTGTAGTGGAAGAAGTAGTCGTAGTGGTAGTGGTACTGCTCGAGGATGAACCTGAGCTGTCTTGTCCGAATGCGATTACCTGCATCAAAATGAGGGTGATCATGGTAATAACTGACCGGTAAAATTTCTTAATTGTTTCCATTTGATTGTTTTTTAGATAAAAAAAATAGATAATCAATTAACATGCCATTACAAGTTTGAATAAGATTGAGTATTTACCATTCAAGAGATGAATGTCCCTTTTCAAAAAAATAGCCGGCTTTCACCGGCTATTTTTAAAATCATCTTAGAAGGCATTATTGTTGCATCACAGGTGGCATATCACCCTGGCCGCCTTCCTGGTTCATATTCTTACGTTTGAAAAGAGAAACATCCATTTTTCCAAAGCGCCAGCTTACGTTAAGTCTCACTCTTTGGGGATCTCTTTGTCTTTCTATATCCTGAACTGAAAAGATCTTGTTAGATAAACTTGATTCAGAATGTATTTTAGTAATTCTTGTTCTGAATATATCGTTCATGCTTACTGAAACAGAAAGCGATTTATCCTTCAGCATATCTTTTTTCAGTGCAGCATCAAATCCATAGATTGGCAATGAATAACCATTAGCTGTTGATAAATTTCCACCACCCCAATGGCCTCCGCCACCGCCTCCTCTGCCCGGAGGTAAAATCGTTTTGCTGGTGTAATCGCCGGTTAGCTGAAATGTAAAGTTTGCAGGCAGAGTGAAAGTACTGTTGAGCTTACCAAACCAGCTCCATTTTTGGTTGGAGAGACTGCTTTCGAGGTTGCTGCCATTAATTTTCGAATTATAAAAATTGACATTCGAGGTCAAGCTCCACCATCTCGCAATTTTATTGACTGAAGTAATTTCCAAACCATAAGCTTCAGAACTGTTTGCATTTACATAAGAAGAAATAAATACGGAATCATTATAGGCAGGATTTGGATTTTTGCCCCAATACTGATACCGTGAAATCAGGTTGTTGGTTCCTCTGTAGTATGCAGTTGCTATGATATTATTGCCATTTTTGAAGTTAACATCATAAGAAAGTTCAAGTAAATTAGTAAACTCAGGAACGAGGGAAGCATTACCCACACTGATGTTCAGCGGGTCACTAAAATCATAATATGGAATCAGTTGCCAGAAATTGGGACGGTTAATTTTTCTTGAATAATTTAATTGAATGTCTTGCTTTTCATTTACTTTTTGGGTTAAGAAAACGCTGGGGAAAAAGCTTAACGGATAAGAATTACTGAATTTTTCGTTAGAATCAACCAGTTCGCCGCTGTATTTGGAACTTTCAATTCTTCCACCCAATTGATAAGTAAAGTCGTGGATCTTTTGAGAAAAAGTAGCATAGCCGGCATATACTTCATCCGTATATTTATATTTACTGTTCAGGGCATTCAGACTTATATATTTCTGTGTTGTGTTATCCATTAGAAAATTCTGGTTATCAGAATTGGAATTTCTGATCGAACCTCTCAAGCCAGCTTCAAGCTTCATTTTGTCATTAATCGGATTTGAGTAATCAGTTTGAATGGTTAGATTATCACTAGTTCCGTTTCCTGAAGTCCTTTGTTGAGTTAAAGCACCGTTTGGAGAATTATCTGCATGATAATATTGGGTGGCAATATCCTGCAGATTTGAATTTTTGCTGTAATCATAATTTACATCAGCAGTGATATTTTTGTTGGGTTTTGCGAAATTATGTTTGAAACTCAGTTTGCCATTATAATTGTTCCATGTAAAATTTCCCTTACTATTGCTGGTGCCTGTATTATGATTGGTAACGGCATCAAGAGTAGTATCCCTGGTAATATTGGTAAATTCATTATCGCCAAATTTCCCCTGTCTGATGCCACCTGAAAGCGTAAAAGTGTTTCTGTTGTCTGCGAAATAATCAAAGCCAATATTGCCCCCTTTCATCCGGCCATCATTTGTTGGATGGCTGGTCTGGGAAAGTGCTGCTTTTGTTGCGGCTACATTGTCTACGCGGTCATTTATTTTAGAACTTTTTGATTTAAAATGAAAATAATTCCCACTGGCAAAGAAATTAAACTTGCCCTGGCGGATATTAATATTTCCTCCAAGATTGGTGCCTCCTCTTGTATCTACGCCGGTTCTGATATTTCCGTTATAACCCGGTTTTTTATTTTTTTTCATCACAATATTCAGAATCCCTGCGCCACCACCTGATGCATCAAATTTTGCAGATGGGTTGGTAATGATTTCAATGCTTTCGATCTCGTCAGCGGGAATTTCGTCAAGGGTTAAAGTGGTTGGCCTTCCATCAATAAAAATTTGTGGAGTTGCATTTCTTAAAGTTACGTTTCCATCAATATCAACATTGACAGAAGGAACGTTACGCATTACATCAACAGCGGTCCCGCCTGTGCTGGTAAGACTTTTATCTACATTAAAAACTTTACGGTCGATGTTCATCTGCAACATACTTTTATTTGCAGTTACTACCACATCCGCTAACTGTTTTTCCTGAGGAAGTAATTTTATATTTCCAAGATCTTTATCAATGGCATTCATCATCTGGCTCATATCGCCGCCCATTTTTAAATTAAATGAAATCTCGTCAGAATAAGGTGCATGGCTCACGGCACTCACCACCAATTGGTATTTTCCAAAAACAGGTAATTTGTCAATACTGAATTCGCCTTTTTTATCAGTAAGCATTGCCGCAATGATCACTGTTTTACGCTGTTTCGTTACTGTGTCCATTTTAGTTTGTGAGAGCTGGACAGAAGCCGCTTCTACAGGTTTGTTCGTGTTTCCGTCAATCACTTTACCATAAAAATGGCCAACATTCATATTCCTTCCACCCGTGCGGGGCCGTGCGGTTTGCGGGTATTGAGCTAAGGCTGCACCGGCGGTAATTACCATTAAAAAAGTAAGGTAAAAATTTTTGATTTTCATATTGCGACGATTTCATTTTCTATTCAGGCTGCAAATCTCAAATCATATTTTGAGAAGAATTTTTTAATTATAGATGAATGGTATTTAAAAAAGCGCAGGCGGTTAAAATAGATTAACATATCTGTTTTTCAGACATAAAAAATAGGATAAAAGGTGATAGAAGTCTTGCGAATGAAAAAAGTGAAAATTAATATTCATTTATTTTTTAGATCATTTTTTTGAGTTAATTTTGCTCTCCGCAAAAAACGGTGGTTGTAGCTCAGTTGGTTAGAGCATCAGATTGTGATTCTGAGGGTCGTGGGTTCGAGCCCCATCATCCACCCCAAAAAAACGCCCACTTTTATGAGGTGGGTTTTTTTATTTTTATTGCAATGATCATTTCTTTTAACCGTATATACTTTTGCAAAAACCTTTGTTAATTCAATGTCTTAATTTTAAAGTAGAAATTTAATTTCTTTTACTTTTACTTATGAACCCAATAATCAGTTTTATTATGAGCAAAAAATTTATTCCCGTACTTATTATTCTAATATGAGGTGGCCTATTTGTTGGATATGGAGTGATGGGAAGAAGCGAACGCAATGACGACCCTAAAACAAAATATCAAAAGATACTTCAGAATGTAGGAATCGTTTTAGAACAAGGTCACTACAATCCGA
>Ga0157370_10001241_pt1 | contig 31886 bp, 28 predicted proteins | sample C35metaG_FD_113463 | JGI IMG/M metagenome (GOLD analysis project Ga0157370, IMG submission 113463) | Corn rhizosphere microbial communities from Kellogg Biological Station, Michigan, USA - C3-5 metaG | ecosystem: Host-associated > Plants > Roots > Rhizosphere > Soil | place: USA: Michigan...
CATACCGTTCCGGCATGGGCTGATCCGCAATCATTACGTGGGCCGCACCTTTATTGAACCTTCGCAGGCTATCCGCGACTTCGGCGTCAAGCTGAAGCTCAACCCAGTGCGGCATCTGCTCGAAGGCAAACGCGTGATCCTGGTCGACGACTCGCTGGTCCGCGGGACAACCTCGCGCAAAATTGTCCGCATGGTGAGGGGCGCCGGCGCACGCGAAGTCCACATGCGGATCTCCTGCCCGCCGACGGTTTCGCCCTGCTTCTACGGAGTAGATACGCCCAGTTTGGGCGAATTGATCGCGGCGAATCATTCCGTCGAAGAGATCCGCCGCTTTGTAGAAGCCGATTCGCTGGGCTACCTTTCGCTGGGAGCGCTACGAAACGCCGTCCAGGACGATAATCAGGATTATTGCTACGCCTGCTACACCGGCAACTATCCTACCGAGCTGATCAACATCGAAGAGCTGATGACCTCCCGCGATCGCCGCAACTAGTCATCTGTTTGGCCTAAGCCTGTGTTAAGCTACCTCCCGAGGTGGCCCTTCATGACCTTCAAGAAACTCAGTTTGCTGGCGATGTTTACGCTCGTTTTCGCCGGAGCTTATTTCGCTTTCGATTTGTCCGCGCAAGCGCCGGCTCCGGGACAGGGTAAGGGCAAACAAGGCGGCACGCCGCGAATATACAATACCGCCAAACAGAAACTCCTGGAAGGCAAGCAGCTCGTCGGCGTCACCATCTTCTCTCCCGATCCCAACATATATTGCGCCGCCGCGAACTCCGGTTACGACTTCACCTGGATCGAGATGCAGCATAGCCCGCTGACCTTCGGCGACGTCGCAAAAATGATTTATGCCTGCCGCGGCGCATCGGCCATGCCGTTTATCCGCGTGCCGGATGCAACGGAAAGCGACATTCAAAAGGCCACTGATATCGGCGCTCTAGGGATCATCGTTCCGACCGTCGACACGGTTGAAAAAGCTGAAGCAGCGGTCAAATGGTCCCGGTATCCTCCGCAGGGACGCCGCAGCCAAGGCAACGGCCAATATGGCGCCTTATGGGGAAATGACTATCGGCAGACCGCGAACGACAACATGGTGGTGGTCGTGATGATTGAGACTCCCATCGGCGTGGCTAATGCCGAAAAGATCGCCTCGGTTCCGGGAATCGACGTGATCTTCGCGGCCAGCACGGATCTTGGAAACTTCTCCGGAACCCGGCAGGGGCAGCCTGAATATGAAGCCATGGTCACCAAGATTCACGATGTGGTACTGGCCCACCATATAGCTTTGGGCGGTCCGCAAGCCTGGAAGGATCGGCCGGAACGTCCAGGATTCACTTTCTTTCAAGGACCTGGCGAGACCAACCTGATCCAGCAAGGCGCACGGGTGAATTTGGGCACTGCGCCTCCAGCAGGTCGCGGCGCATCGGGACGCGGTGCCGGTGTCGCGCCGGTCGAAGGTCAGGAAGTCCGGTAACGGACCTCAGTTATTGTTGGGGCGCGTAATAACCCTTGCGATACTGCACATGGACGCCAGGGTCGGGGGCAGCAGCAAGATCGAGCTTGATGCCTCGATAGCGCCCGTCGCGTGATGTGTTCGTGGGGTTGTAGCCGAGAAGATAGCGGTTCCGCAGAAGCTGACCGATCCGCGTGCTCACCTCCGGCAGCGTTCCTGCGTTCATAACCGGGAAATGCCGGCCACCCGTAACTTCCGCCAGATTGTCGAGAACTTGCGGGCCTTCCGCTTCCTCAGGCGAACTCTGCGAAGCGCCTGCCGGATCGAAGATACCCATCGCATAGAGTTGGACATCGGCTTCGAGCATGTCGCCTTTAATCGCCGTGAACGTGCGGCGGCTGCGATTGTCACCCCCATCGGAAACAATTACCAACGCCTTCCGCTCATAGTGGGCTCCCTTCATGACGCCTAGCGCCATATGGATTGCGTCGAACAGAGAGGTCCGTCCGTAAGGCCGGGCATGGCTGATTTCGTGGTAGAGCAGGTCTGTATCTTTGGTAAACGGAAGAACCAGCTTGGGCCGGTCGTCGAATTCGATCAGGAAAAACTCATCTTCCGAATTGGCCGTTCTGAAGAACGCCGCTGCGGCTTCGGATGATTTCTGTTTCTTGTTTCGCATGCTGCCGCTCGAATCCAGCAACAAGCCGATGGAAACCGGAGCATCGTCCTTAGCGAAGTAGCTGATCTGCTGTTCCGCGCCGTCTTCGAAAATGCGGAAGTCCTTCCGCTTCAGATCCATTATTGGGGCGCCCTCGTGCGTGGTAACTTGCGCGGGGATCAGCACCAGGGAACTATCCACGCGAAGAGTCGGTTCCGGAAAACTGGCGTCGGTGGGCCGTGTCTCGCGAGAACCCGTCCGCACGATCTGGATGTTGGGACCGTCTAAGTCAGACTGGAATGGGAGGGCAGGGACCAACAGGAGGACGAACAACAACGAAGCTCGCAGACAACGCACAAGCATTTCGTAATCCAGCCAGATTGTGACCAAGTATCATAACACTTCGGAACGGCGACCGGAGTGGCCTATGTCACGTTAAAGAGCAGCTTGAATCCGTAATCCATGTGGAGCTGCTGATGGCAATGGAACAGCGTCAATCCCTCCATCGCAGGAGTAAAGTCCGCATCGATCTTCTTGAAACCCCTCAGGGTGACGACGTCCTTCATCACACCGCCAGTCGCTTTGCCGTGCACATTGGTCAGCTCAAAGCTATTCCGATGAAGATGAACGGGATGCGTATCGTCGGTCTGATTGTCGAAAGCCAAGCGGTATCGCTTTCCCTTATGCAGGACTTTGGGTTCCGCCTTTTCGTCATAGACCCTGCCATTAATCGTCCACTGGTTGAATCCTCCCGTCCCGCCGTTGATCTTTCCGATTACCAGCGGAATCACTTCATCGGGAGCCGGGGCTGTGCGAGTATCTCCGAAGAGGGTGTAATCCCACGCTTTCTTAGCAGGCTTGATCCAGCGCGGCTGACCCGTTTTGTTGGCGTACTCGATCACGATTCCCATACCGTCTCGCCGATCGTCGTCCTTGGGAGTTCCTAGAATCCAGACGCCGGGATTCTTCATCTCCACCACCGCATCGATACGTTCGGCCGTACCCAGATCCAGCACTTCCACTGGTTGCGGGTGCGGCACCGGATTGCCATCCAGTGCGACAACCTGGAACAGGTGGCCCGGCAGCGCGAGCTGGATATTCTCGGTAGCACTGGCATTCAGAAAATGGAACAGGACGCGTTGCCCTTCTTTCACTCGAATAGGTTCGCCGAAGCCCAGACACTTTCCGTTGATGGTGAAACGCTGATATCCGATCTCCCATCCGTTAGGTTTTTCGTCCTTCTTCGACCCTTTGGATAGTTCCGCCATTCTGGCCTTTTGTTCCGCGTCCATCTCCTCCCCTTCTTCCGCCGTGGTGTAGAAAGGCTCCCATTCATGCGTCGCCAGGAAGATTTCCTGATCGTATGTGCCGGGTTGACTCTTGGGCTCGACGTAAACGAATCCAAACTGTCCGGTATAGGTTCCACGATTTAAATCCGACATCGCCATCATGTGCGAGTGCACCCAACGAGCTCCCGCCGGCTGCGGAGTCAAGCGATACCGCAAGTGTCCGTTGGCCGGCACGACGAGGCTCTTTTCCTCGGCCGCGCCATCGACTTCGGCGGGAATGATTTGCCCGTGCCAATGGACCAGCTCTGGTGCATCCGTATCGTTGAACAGATCCACGGTAACCGGCACGCCTTCGCGCATCCGGATCAGCGGACCGGGAACGCTGCCGTTATATCCGATCGTGCTGATCGTATGGTCCTTAGCGATATCGACCAGTACCGGACCGATGCGCAGCGTAACATCGGCTGGACCAGCATCGGGAGTAGCCTTGGTTTCCGGCGCGGTTCGATTGCAGCCGCTCAACAACAGGCCCATTCCTGCGAGTCCGGACACGAAATCTCGGCGCGTGTGTAAGGAAGGGTGGATCATGACGGTTCTTGGGCTCTCCAGTTTGGATTATACTTGCCAACGGAGAAGCGAAGATGAGATCAGCAGTTCTTGTTGTGCTTGCCGGCGTCGTTTTGGCAGGCTTGGCCCAGGCGCAGGGCAAAGGTGGTCCACCTGCGCCGCCCCTGATGGCCTGCGGAGTGCACGGCGACATCGACATCCTCTGCGGCACGCGATCGCCCGAGGATCTGGAGCTGACGCCCGATGGCAAGTCCATCCTGGTAAGCCAGTTTGTGAACGGGCCCGGCGGCGCAGGCGTGGCTGGTCTCATGCTCTTCGACCTCGCGAAGAAAACGTTCATCAGAATCATGCCCACGGCAGAGCCACGAAAGGATTGGGGCGAACCCGCCTGTCCCGGCCCCATCGGCGACGCGCTACGGCCACATGGAATTTCATTGCTGAAGCGAAACAACGGAGCGGTGCAAGTTTACGTAGTCAACCACGGCGGCCGAGAGTCCATCGAAATGTTCGAGCTGAAACAATCTGGCAGAACGTCGGATCTGATTTGGCACGGCTGCGTTGTATCGAAAGAAGCTTTCAACGACGTCGCCGCAGAGCCTGATGGCGGATTCATCGCGACGCATCCCACTGCCCTTCAGCCCCCAGCCCCTCCAGCAGGTCAGGGAAAAGGCGCACCTTCGTTCGATCTTTTCAGCGGCCTGCCCAGCGGTTATGTTTCACGCTGGATTCCAGGGAAGGGCGAAACCGAACTGCCGGGCACTCGTACTGGATATCCCAATGGTGTGCTCGTAAGCTCAGATGGCCGGTACATGTACTTCAACGCGTGGACCGCTAAAGAAGTCCACAAGTATGATTTGAAAGAAAGCAAAGAAACCGGCATGGTGAAGCTGGATTTCATGCCGGACAACATTTCCTGGACCAGCAGGAAGACCATGCTTGCCGCCGGAGTGAAGGGTGCGCGCGGCGATTGCCCCGCTGGGAGCGGCACGCCTTGCAACCAGGCCTTCGGCATCGCCGAAATCGATCCGGCCAGAATGGAAGCTAAGACGGTTTTTGACTCCGCGGGCAAGGGTGCGCTGATCGCAGGCGTCTCCGAAGCGCTCCAGGTCGGCAACTCGATCTATATCGGAGCTTTCCAGGGCGATCGGATCGTCAAGATCCCCGCCAATAAGTAGCCCGTGGCGTCGGAGTAGCATTCGTGGGAACATCTTCCTAAGCACCTTGTAAGGAGTTTCAGCATGTTTCGACGACTGCTGTTGCTTGCTGCTCTATGCGCCGTCATGGCAGCGGGGCAATCCGCCGGTCCGGCGGCGTGGCAAAGCGACCTTTCCCCCATCGGCCCCGCGGATTGGAATTACGATTTCGCCGCACACCTGCTTGAGCGCGCGGGATTCGGCGGCACGCCCGAAGAAATCCAATCTCTAGCGAAACTCACGCCTGCGCAAGCCATCGCACGCTTGGTCCGCTTCGAGGGAACCGACATCCGTCAACTACCCCCATTCGATCATTCCGGAATTCACGATCCTGGACTCGAACCGTTTCCGCCCACCCGGCCGGCCGTAACCGACCTCGCTAAAGACAAGGGCGAGGCGCTCGGAATCAAGGTCAAACCCGCGGGTAACCGCCGCCTGCAGCCCGTGGTCGACGAATTCTTCTACTGGCTCCGCGCCAGCGCTCTCGAAACCAACCGCGTGTCCTATTGGTGGGCGAATCGCATGTTGACCAGCCCGCAGCCACTGCGGGAAAAAATGGCCTTGTTCTGGCACGGCCATTTTGCCTCCAACGAAGCCAAGGTTCGCGATTACCGCAAACTCCTGGGTCAACTCGAGCTGTTCCAGAAACAGGGGATGGGCAATTTTCGCGATCTGACGGTCGCTGTCGCCCAGGATCCCGCCATGCTTTCCTTCTTGGACGCGGGCGTCAACGTCAAAGGCGCTTCGAACGAGAATTTCGCTCGCGAAATCATGGAAATCTTCACCATGGGCGTCGGCCACTACACCGAGACGGATATTCGCGAGGCCGCCCGTGCGTTCACCGGGTGGAATTACGTCGACCTGAAGTTCGTGGTGAACCAAGACCAGCACGACGATGGCGAAAAGACGTTCTTGGGCCACACCGGCCGGCTCGACGGCGTTAACGTGATCGACATCATCATGCAGCAGCCGGCCACCGCCGATTACATCGCCGGCAAGATCTATCGGTACTTTGTTCGCGAGGATCTGTCGCCCGAGTTGCAGAAGAAGCTTGGATCGATCTTGCGCCAGAACCACTACGAGATCACCCCTCTGCTCGAAACTATCTTCCTGTCCCGTGATTTCTACAGTCCTGCCTCGGTGGGTACGCAGATCAAGAGCCCGGTGCAGCTCGCGGTCAGCACGTACAAGAAACTCGGCCAGAAGAATATTCCTGGAGTTCCAGATTTCAATCTGGCGACCTCGGCGCTGGGGCAGCAGCTCTTCTCGCCGCCCACGGTTGCAGGATGGGCCGGCGGCCAAAGCTGGATTACCCCAGGACTGCTGCTCGAGCGCGGCAATCTCGCCCGCGACATCCTTTTCCCTGACATTAGCTTCCTGCCGCCAGATCGATACACCGGTGGTGGCGAGGTTCGACGCGTCGCCGAACGCATCCGGCAAGGCATGGACATCACCACTGCCACCATGGACGACACCAAGAGTGGCGACCGTGCCGAGTCAAACAAGAATGCCGATCGTGATGAGGAGTTCAATACGCGCTACGGGAGTTTCCGCGGCTCCCAGATGGCCATCCAGCGAGTGAAACCGATCCCGCGCGATACGGCGCAGATCAACCTGTCCCGGATGGTGCTCAACGAGCACTTGGCAAACTCCAAGCAGGTCGTCGACTACCTGATTCATCGCTTCATGCGCGTCCCGCCCAGCGACGATGCGCGACAGAAACTGATTACGTTCTTGAACAAAGACCTGGGAACCACCGACATCGCTGTCGCCCAGACGTATATGGAGGACTCGTTGCGACTGGTCCTTCACCTGATCATGAGTCAGCCTGAATACCAGTTGGATTAAGGAGCCCTCCCCGATGTCGACACGTTTTTCATTCTCGAAAGTGACGCGCCGGGATCTCTTGCGGGCCGGCATGTACGGCGTCGGCGTCACCGCGGGCGCTCTTCCCCTACCCCTGTTCGCGCAGGCGAATGCGGCGCTCACCGCTCAAGGCAAGCACGACGGGAAGATACTCGTGGTCCTCGAACTGTCCGGCGGCAACGATGGACTCAACACCCTGGTTCCTTACGGCGACGACGCGTACTACAAACATCGCCCGCATATTGGCATCCCCAAGAAAGAACTTCGGCCGATCGACGATCACTTCGGCTTCAGTGGGGGCATGGCTGGATTCGAACATTTATATAAGGACGGGAAGCTAGCCGTCGTCCACGGCTGCGGATACGAGAATCCTTCGTTCTCGCACTTCACGTCGATGGCGTATTGGCACACCGCGGCTCCCAATAGCGGCGAGGAGTATGGATGGGTCGGGCGGCTGGCAGACTCCATGGCTCCAGAGGCGCCCCCCGACTTCCTGGTTAACATCGCCGCCCGGCAGTCGCTCGCGGTTCGCAGCCGCCGCCATGTCCCGGTGGTCTTCGACGATCCCAACAAGTTCACGCAAGAAAAATTCTACGAAGAGAAGGAGATCCTCGATTCTGCCCCGGCAACCAAGCAAGTCGATAATCCCTCGCGTCGATTTTTGCTGGAAACGGCTCAGAGCGCCAAGGACGCCTCGGTACTGGTCCGGGAAGCATGGGCGAAATATCACTCTCCGGTGGATTACGGCATCACCGGCCTCGATCTTCCCAAGGTCGCCGCGCTGATCGCCGCCGGGATGCCCACACGCCTCTATTACACTTCCTACCGCAATAACGCATTCGACACCCACGTCTATCAAGCCGATACGCACAAGCGGCTACTCACGTATGCTTCCGATGCCGTTTCCGCGTTCCTCTCGGATCTCGAACGGATCGGTCGCGCCGATGATGTGGTCGTCATGATCTTCTCGGAATTTGGTCGCCGCGTTCCCGAAAACGTTAATCTCGGGACCGATCACGGCGCCGCGAATCTCATGTTCGTGGCAGGCAAGCAGGTCAAGGGCGGTCAATATGGCGATATCCCCAGCCTCACGAAACTCGACTCCGGAGGCAATCTAATCTACACAACGGATTTCCGCCGCGTCTACGCGACCATGATCGATGGCTGGTTGGGTCTTCACGACACGCGTCAGCTATTGAACGGCGACTTCGAGACGTTTAAGATGTTCCGAGGTTAAGAATGTATCGAGTAGCCCTTTTGGCAGCAGCGCTCGGGACAATCCTCATAGCTCAGGTTCAGCCTCCACCAGCTCCATGGCGAGGAGCCGGACCGACACCGTGCGTCGGTTCCGACGGCGGCATACTGCAATGCCCTCCGGCCCCGCGAGTGATCGCGATCCGCGCCGGCCGCATGTTTAACAGCAAGACCGGCCAGATGTTGACAAAGCAATTGATCGTTCTCAATGGTGAGCGCATCACCGACGTCGGGCCGGAAGCTCAAGTCAAGATTCCGGCCGGAGCGCAGGTGATCGACCTCAGCCAGGCAACGGTCCTGCCCGGCCTGATCGACGCGCACACCCACATGTTCAACACGCGCGGAGCGAAAGGGTCGACGGAAGTTTCTACGCTCATCGCCGTACAGAACGCCCAGGCGGACCTCCGTGCAGGTTTCACCACGGCACGCGATATGAGCTCCCACGGAAATGGGTATGGCGACGTCGCCATCCGCGACGCGATCAATCAGGGCCGCATTGATGGCCCCCGGTATCAAGTGTCAGGACGTGGAATCGCTTGGGGCGCTGCGCCACCGAACCCGGAGGCTCCGCCGAATCCTTTGGCCAGCAATGTCATTCGCTCGGCCGAGGAAGGACGCGCGGCCGTCCGCGAGCACGTGGAACATGGCGTGGATTGGATCAAGCTGTTCCCGACCGGCGCTTACTCATTCGATGCGGCTGGCCAGGCCCACTATGTGCTTACCTATCCGATGCCGGTCTTACAGGCGCTGATCGACGAGACTCATCGCCTCGGCAAGAAAACCGCCTGCCACGTTCTCGGAGGCGAGGGGCAAAAGAACGCCATCATCGCCGGATGCGACACCATCGAACACGCCTACGGCTTGGATCAGGAGCAAGCCAACATGATGGTCGCGAAAGGTCTCTTTTACGACCCGACGCTGCAGCGTTACATCGAGCCATACATGGACGATAACGACGCAAAGAACACCGGTGGCAAGTATCGGATGATCCCCATCTTCGAGAAAGCCGTAGCCATGGCGGCCAACACCAAGGGCATGAAAATCATGGTGGGCAGCGGAGCCGACGGTTCGACCTATGCTCACGGCACCCAGGCGCTCGACTTCGAGATGCTGGTGAAGCACGGTGGCTTGACGCCCGTGCGAGCCCTTCAAGGGGGAACCATGATCAACGCCGAAGCGTTGGGATGGCAGGATCAGATCGGCTCTATCGACAAGGACAAATTCGCGGATCTGGTCGCCGTTTCGGGCGACCCGCTCGCCGACATCACCGAGCTGCAACACGTCAAGTTCGTGATGAAGGGCGGAAAAATAATCAGGAACGACCTGAAGTAAGATCTGGAGTAATGACGCGGCATACTCTCTTGGTCCGGGCGACGCACTGGATTAACTTTCTGAGCTTCGTCGCCCTAGCCGTCAGCGGTGTCGCTATTCTTCTGGCTCATCCCCGGTTTTACTGGGGCGAAACCGGCTACTTCGATACGCCCGCCGCTTTCGAACTGCCTTTGCCGTTAAACCTCGATCAATCCGGCTGGGGCCGAAGTCTGCATTTCCTGGCGGCCTGGATTGCGATAACCAACGGTGTCATTTACGTCGTCTGGGGTTTGCTCTTGCGGCACTTCCGGTTCGCCGGCTATAACTTTCTCCAGCGCGTTGCTTATTGGGCCGTCGTATTCGGGCTCCTGCCCGTGACGATCTTGACCGGGCTAACGATGTCGCCAGCCGTCACGGCCGCGTATCCGGTCTTGTTTTCGATGTTCGGTGGCAGGCAATCCGCCAGAACTTTCCACTTCTTCGCTGCTGACATACTCGTGCTTTTCTTGATCGTTCACGTCATCATGACAATCCGGAGTGGGTACGTCAATACCATCATCAGGGCCGAAGCCAAATGACTTCACGGAGGAAATTCATCGCGAGTATTCCGGCGGGCGGCTTGCTGCTCAGCGCCTGCAAAGGCGCGATGCCTCCCACTTACGGCAGCCTGTTCGACGCAAGCAATGCCCTGACGTTTGCCTCGCATCGATTACTCCTGCGTAACCAGCCTCTGGTCCGTGAATTCGCCCGCGACAGGATTACGAAAAACTTTCCGGCCATCAATGAGACTAACCCCAAGAGCGATCACTATCAGCAACTGCTTGCCGGTGGCTTCATCGAATGGCGGCTCCCCATCGCAGGCTTGGTCTCGCATCCCACCGAGCTTTCGCTCGCAACCCTGAAGCGCTTTCCTTCGCGCACGCAAGTGACTCAGCACAACTGCGAGCAAGGCTGGTCCGCGATCGCCGAGTGGACGGGCGTTCCCCTGGGACGCGTGCTTCAACAAGTCGGAATGCAACCCCAAGCCCGCTACGTCGTGTTTCACACCGTCGACGGATGGTGGGACAGTCTCGATATGTTCGACGCGCTCCATCCGCAGACACTATTGGCGTATGGAATGAACGGCGATCCGCTACCCGTCGCACACGGCGCTCCCGTGCGGCTTCGCGTGGAGCGCCAACTCGGCTACAAGAACCTGAAATACTTGAGCCGCATCGACGTCACGGACCGCCTTGATGATGTCGAGGACGGCACGGGCGCGGTGGGCGCGGCTTACGGATATTCATGGTACGCAGGAATCTAGAATAGGAGCTTACCTGTATGGCTCGCCGAGTTTGTCTTGCCATTATGATTTGGACCGTCTCTGCCTCAGCCCAGTGGATCGACTATCCCACCCCTAACATTCCACGCCTGGCTAACGGCAAAGTGAACCTGGCCGCTCCGGTTCCCAAGACCGCCGACGGCAAACCGGATCTCTCAGGATTATGGCAGCGGGCTCGAGGCACAAACAGACCGGTTCAGCGCACCGGCGGGGCGGGCTTGGCTATGGGGCCCAATCTGGCGGATTTCATGCGGCCGGGGGAAACCATCCCGCCGTTAATTCCACCCTACGACAAGTTGCACGAAGCACGCATGGCGAATTTCATGGCGGACCGCCCTTCATCGCGTTGCCTGCCCCACAGCATCCCCGACCAGATGCTCATCGGCGTGCCCATGAAAATCGTTCAGAACCCCGGCCTGACGCTGATCCTCTACGAGGAATTCGCCCGATTCCGGCAGATTTTCACCGATGGCCGCGGTCCTGCTCCGGTCGCAAATCCCGCGTGGCTGGGCTACTCCATCGGCAAGTGGGACGGCGATTGGTTCGTGGTCGACACCCGTGGTTTCAACGATAAGAGTTGGCTTGACGACAGCGGGCGTCCTCATACCGAAGCTCTTCATACCATCGAGCGCTTCCGCCGCCGCGATTTCGGACACATGGATATCGAGATCACTATCGACGATCCAAGAGCCTATACTAAGCCTTGGTCATTCCCGATGCAGTTCGACTTCCTCGCCGATACCGACATGATTGAAGACGTCTGCGACAACGAGAAGGACTCCACACACTCCGTGGGAAAATAGCTGCGTGTGCCGGAATATCAAAACTCTTTTCAACTTCGATCCTCCCGTAACGGAGGAAGAGGTCCAAGCGGCTTCCCTCCAGTTCGTGCGGAAAATCAGCGGCTTCAACAAGCCGTCCAAGGCCAATGAACCTGCATTCCTGGCTGCGGTGGATGAAATCGCCGGCATCTCGACTCGGCTTCTAACGTCCCTCGAGACTAACGCGCCGCCCAAGAATCGAGCGGAAGAGGCCCAAAAGGCCAAAGCTCGTGCTGCCGAAAGATTCGGCGACTAATTGCGTATAAACTCATCAGAGAGGTTTTTATAGATATGAAGGCGTCGCTCGCAGTCCTATTTATCGCCACCATCGCCTCCGCCCAGCAAAAGGTTCCCTTCCAGAACGGCATTCCGCTGGCTCCCGAAGGTCTTGCGCACCGTCCGCTACCGAAATTGCCCATGGAATTCGATACGGCAGAAGGTCAGCGAATCCGCGTGGTCGCAGTCGCCCGTGGTCTCGAGTCGCCGTTCAGCGCGGCCTTTCTGCCCGATGGCAGCATGCTGGTCACCACCCGCACCGGCCAACTCAGGATTATCCGCAAAGGTGTGCTCGATCCCAAGCCCGTCGCTGGAACCCCGGCCTCGTATTGGGCCATTGAGTCCGGGTTGCCAGGCGCGGTCCACGGCTATATGGATGTCGCGCTGCATCCTCAGTTCGCCCAAAATGGCTTCGTATATCTCACCTACACCAAGCCACTCGATGAAAAACGCAGAGTTGCTGCGCTGGCGCGCGGGAAATGGGACGGCAACGCAATCATCGGGATGAAAGACATCTTCGTAAGCGATGTCGCTGCCACCTCGCGCATCGCGTTCGGCCGCGATGGCACGCTGTTCATGAGCATGACCGGCAACGATCCACAGGATCTCAACACGCTGGGCGGCAAAGTGCTCCGGTTGAACGATGACGGCACCGTTCCCAAAGACAATCCGTTCGTGGGACAGTCCGGCAAAAGACCCGAGATCTACACGCTGGGACACCGCGGTACCCTGGGCCTCGCCATGCATCCTGGAACCGGCGACATGTGGCAGAACGAGAATGGCCCCAACGGCGGCGACGAAATCAACATCCTCAAACCGGGCCGCAATTATGGCTGGCCGATTGTGAGCTATGGCCGCGATTACCCCGGTCCCTGGCACAATGAAGTCCCCGGGCACAATGGATTCGAGGCGCCGGTAGTGCTGTGGATACCCGCGATCGCCGTATCCGGCATGGCCTTCTATACCGGCGACAAATTGCCGAAGTGGAAAGGCGATGTCTTCGTTGGATCGCTTCGAACCGGCGAAATTCCTGGGACCGGTCACCTGGAGCGAATTCTCTTCAACGAGAAAATGCAGGAGCTGCGGCGCGAATCATTGCTGACCGAGTTGCGGCAACGGATCCGCGATGTCCGGCAGGGCCCAGACGGCCTTTTATATGTCCTGACGGATGAAAAGGACGGTGCGGTTTTGCGCATTGAGCCTGCGCCCTAACCCGTAATTACAACATCGCTTGCATTCCGACCAGAGGTGACTCGTTTCCGCAACTGAAAACACGAAACTTGTAGCGCGGCCCTTAACTTGCTTCTAGGCAAGTGGCGGGAAACTTCCCTCCGGAGGTCGCAATGCTGTATTACGCTTTAGTATTTCTAGTGATCGCTCTCGTGGCGGGAGCTCTCGGTTTCGGATTCGTGGCATTTGCCGCAGCCGGAGTCGCGAAAGTCCTGTTTATGGTCTTCCTGGTTCTTTTCGTGGTGAGCTTGGTGGTCCACCTCTCACGCGGTGGTACAGCCGTTTAACGCAGCCTGGAAGCATATGACGCCGGCGAATCCTCAGGCCGATCGTTTTTCAATGCTGCTAATCCTCGGCACCGTCATCGGCGGTGCCGCGGTGATGGCGGGAGCAGCCGTTGTATTCCTAATGATGGTGACTCATTTCTAACTTCCCGGACGGTTGAGCAAAAACGTCGCAGTTGATGCGAAGAAAGCTCGCAAGAGCCGTGACACTTCATCCGGAAACTCCGCCCGGTCCAGCGCGTGATTCATCAACTGGAGCCACCGCTCGCGAGCACCCTCACCGATTGAAAACGCCGCATGACGCATGCGCAGCCGCGGGTGCCCACGTTGTTCGATGTAGCGTGGCGGTCCCCCAAATCTATAAATGAGGAAATCCCGAAGCCTTTGCTCGGCGCCCTGTAAATCGTCCGCCGGATACATCGGGCCCAAGAGATCATCCGCAGGTACCTGCCTATAGAACGCTGCCACCAACCGCTCGAATCCTTCATGCCCAATAACGGAATAGATCTGATGCTCTTCCACTCATTTATCGTATCCGGTCACTTCCACGATAGAGCGATCCTTCCAGTGCCGTACATAATTATCCTGGCTAAAAAATGTGCGTGAATTCATCCGGTCCACGTAAAGCACACCCCCCAAGTGATCGATCTCGTGTTGCAGGATACGGGCGTACCAACCAGTCGCGTCAATGATCACGGGCTCGGCTTTTTCATTGAGGCCCTCCACGCGAACCCGTTTCGCGCGAGGAACCACCGCCGTGAACCCCGCCAAGCTTAGACATCCCTCGAAGAACTCAGCGGGCTCAGATTTTAGCAGCGTCAGTTTCGGATTGATTAGAACGTGAAATGGAACCGGCCGGCGCTCACGTTCGGCCACTTGTTCCGCCGGGAGCTTCTGAATAAACTCCGCCTGATCTTCGATCACTAGAAGCTGTAGTGAATATCCGATCTGAGGCGCCGCCAAGCCCACTCCGGGAGCGTCGTGCATCGTCTCGCGCATCGACTCGATCAGCTCTTGCATCGATCGATCCAGGATCTCGTCCCGGGAAAGCGGCCGGGCTTTCTGCCGCAGCACTGGTTCGCCCACTTGGCGGATCTTGAGTACCATCCCCAAACGGTAGCATTCCGCCGGTGTTTTTCGACCTACAGGAACGCCGGAAGAGGACTCTTAAAGTTCGCCAGATTCGGAAAGACGCTGCCGAGCTTCGAAGAATCTACTCCGAACCAAGTTGCCAGTGAGCCCCCGTATTGATCCAGTGACGTCGTGGGAATCCACACGCCCCGATTGTTGGCATCGTCGGGACCACTGAGTTGGAGCGTCGGGAATGTGCCGTAGATATCGCCGCCCTTAACCGCGCCGCCCATCACAAAATGGTGGCTGCCCCAGGCATGATCCGTACCCAGAGTCGCCCCTCCGCTGGGCTGCAACGTCCGGCCGAAATCCGACTCGGTGAAGGTCACCACTTGATCCGCGGTTCCCATCTCCACCGTGGCATCGTAAAATGCCTTCATCGCCTGGCTCACCTGCGCCAAGCCGGTACCCTGATCGTTCAGCTCCAGATCGTGGGTATCGAAACCGCCCAGGTACGCGAAAAATATCTGGCGCCGCATGCCGAGCTGGCCACGAACGTTAATAATCTTGGCGACCTGGGAGAGCTGCGATCCAAGCGACGTGTTGGGGAACACCGTGGTGAGCGCCTTCCCACCGGCCAGCGCCTGGCTTAGAATCGTAGCCTGATTGAGACCGGAAGAGGCTATCGCATTCGACGCCTGAACCAGCGAAACTCCGTTGTCAAACGTCAATAAACTCTGTAGCGCCGAAAGCCTGGCAGTGTTGGCTGCCGAAGTAGAGAATCCCTGCAATCCCAGAACTTGCCCGGCAGTTACGGTTGCGGGGTTGGTCTGGGCGCCCGTATTAAACAGGTTGTTCCCCCCCACCGAAACGATGGTTGGGAAACCGCTGGTATTGCAACCCTGCATGGCATCCGCCACGCGGCCTCCCCAGCCGGTTGCGCCCGATCCTTGCGCCAAGGATGTCTGCCATTCGGTTTGTTGATCCAGATGCGAAAAGAGATTGGACGGAATCGCGGCCTGCTGATTCTTATATTGAGCCTGCGTCAGCGGCGTGACCAGCGTCCCTACATTCACCATCACGGCAACGGTCTTGCTGTTATAGAGCGACGCTAGCTCCGTCAGACTGGGATGCAATCCATATTGATCGCCCTTGGAATTTCCGATCACATTCAGGCTGGATGCTGGCAAAGCTAGCCCTCCGCGAACTTGAGCATAGTTACTGTAGGAATTGGCGGGGTTGCTCGGCGTCGATATCGGAACCACGGTATTGTTGCCGTCGTTTCCGCCGAACAAGAAGATGCACACCAGGGCCTTGTAATCCGTAGGACAAGACGATTGAGCGAGCGCATTCACTTCGCTGAAGCGGCTCATCAGACTCGCAGCGCCCAAAGTCCCGAGCGAGCGGCACGAAATATTCAGGAACTTTCTTCGGGAAGGTATCAGCATGGTCTTAGTGCTCCACGTTGTAGTAGGACGATGAAAGGGCCAGGTAAATCGCCGCCTGGGCTCGCGCTTTATTGACCGCCGCGCCGGTTCCGGTGATTGCGTTAATTGCCCCTAGCAGCGCGGTTTGGATTTTCGGCGGCATCTGGCCGTCCATAAAAACCTGACTGATGGCGTCCACCAGAGCCGGGGGATTGCTGCCGAGGTTGGAGAACGGTGTGAGATCGATCACCGCGCCGTTTCCCAGACTGCCATAGATCATGGTGTTGATCATATTGAAGCGAGTCACGGCATTCGAAGGCGAATCGAGCTGAAATTCAGGACCCAGCAAGGTCGTTCCGTGCGTTAGGTCCGGCGGGATTTGGTATCCCGGAGCGAAATAACTAAATACGGTCGGTGGCGTGAATACAGTCTCCCCAAGATTCGCCGCCTGCGCCGTGAGATTGTTAGTGTCGTTCACCCACGCGCCCAAGCCTCGAAGAATCGAGGCGACCACGAAGACCGGTTCTCGCAGGTGCGCGCTGGAAACATCCGTTGGTCCGCCCGGAAACTGACCATTGTCACCTTGCCGTGCTTCGGGATCAAGCAGGACCGCACGTACCACGGCCTGCAGATCGCCGCGAACCCCCGAGCCATTGTCGTTAAAAACGGATGCCACGCGGGCCACATAAGCCGGCGAGGGATTGCTGCCTACCAGATGCTGGATAATTTGCTTTCCGACAAACGGGCCAACGTTGGGATGGTTGAAAATATTGTCCAGCGCAGCTTCCAGATCCTGCGCGGCGCTCTGTCCCGCCGGCAGTACCAGACCGTTCAGAAGCGTCTTTGAGGTGGTGTCGTGATTTGACTCGAAGGGCACCATCGGGCCGATGTAATACGCAGGGTTATGCTTCTGGAGGACGGCGCCAGGCTTGGTAGGATACGTCCATCCGGTATAGACTTTCGCGAAATTCTGAATCGTTGTCTGATCGTAGGTCGGAATGGGATTGCCGCTCCCGTCCAGCTTGAACGTTCCGTCCAGATTCAGTTGAGAGAGGCCGATCGTGAACAACTGCATCAGTTCGCGAGCATAATTCTCGTTGGCCCTGGTATCGCGCGTGGGATCGGCCTTGTCGTTGTTTCGCATGTCGAGATACTCACCCATGGTGGGACTCAGAGTCACATCTCTCATGAGCGTGCGAAAGTTCGCAAAAGCATCCTTTTGCAGGATTTCCAGGTACGGTACCAGTTGCGTCGGGGTGTTCTCTTCGATCGCCGAGACGACGAATATCTGACTTAGCGTGAATGCCATCCTCTGCCGTAGTTGATCCTGACCATGCACCGCGTTGGTGAAAAATCGCGCTTGTACCTGATTGATCCCGAAGCCGGTAGTGGCGGGGTCGGGATACGGCGAAATCGGCGCCGCAAACTGCTCTTTGAGATACTCCTCCAGCCCCACGGTTTCAACATGGTCGAGCGTCGCGGCGTCCGGACCGAAGGCAGCCTGATCCAGAAAATGCGCAGCCACGGTCGCACCCAGAATATGCGTCCCCGAGGACGAACCGACTACGACGCTGACAACATCCGTAGACGTTACCGAACCAGGATCAGGGTTTTTCACCACAATCGGGATCCTCCATCCTGCCTCGATCGGGAAGGTGACGCCGGATGCAGTCAGTCGAGTGGAAGAAACGTAGGTCGTGGCCATGGCCGTGCCGCCACTAATGACCTGAGCTCCCGGCACGAAGCCGCTGCCATTGACCGTGATCGCGAATGGGCCGACAGGAACGTTGGTTGGATTCACTGAGGCTAGCGCTGGGTAAGGATTCAAGATCGTGAGAGTAACGCTGCCGGCTGTGGTCGGGCTAGCAGTACTCGTGGCAGTTACAGTCACCGTATTGGGATTGGGAAGCGAGGCAGGAGGCGTATAGCGGCCGCCGGTCGAGATCGAACCGGCTCCGGTCGCAGGCGTCATGGTCCAAGTCACGCCGGTCGTGGACGTGCCGCTAACCCTAGCCGAAAACTGCAGGAACGTTCCTACGTGCACCGATGCCGGCGAAGGAGTAACCGTGACAGTAATCTGAGCAAACGCAGGCCAGAAAGCGCAAAAACTTACGAGAAAAAGCCTCTTCCCCATCCAACTCCTCCGTTGACAGCAGCACCCGGTTATATCACAACCGTCTGGGATTGAAAACACCGCGCCGTTGCAGGAGTTGCCATGGGAAGCCGTTTTAATGTCGCCTTAGGGCGGGAGTAGGGATGGAGGCTGCTGGATCCTTCGCGTCCGAGAGGAATGCAGCAGCCCGGTGATCAGCGCTCGGTTTAAAGATCATTCTCCCGATAAAATGTTTCAATGCGTTCTATTAAAATAGGCGAAGAAGTAGCGAAGGAAAGCGTTGAGGAACGGCGTCATCAGCCGCATTCTCCCCAAGCCTAAGCTAGAACTCAAATGATATACTTCGGGGCAGAGAAACGAGTGAGGGCGCAGCGGTGAAATGTCTGGTGGGCTTGTTGCTGGCTTTTGGTGTGATTTGGGCGCAAGACGCTCCGAGTTCACCGGTTCCCGCTGCTGCTCAACTTCAAAAGGACACCCAGCGACGGCTGGGGCTGCTGGCTACCCGCGCTAGCGCGAATTTTCGTTCCGCGGATTCGATTGAGGCTAACCTCCACGCCCGGGGCCACTCCTTACACCCGCAGATTGTGGCTCTCCGGTTACGAATCGAATCCGCACTGAACGAGGCTCAAAAGGCCATCGATCATGCCGACGTGGCCGCAGCGAACGAGGCGCTCGATAACGCCCAAGCCTTGCTGCAACGTTTTATCCAGCGACTGGGGGGAGCCTGACCCAACCAGGCTCGGTATCCGGCCATGGCCTCTGAATCGGTTCGATTCTGCGAAGAGTGCGGCGCGCACATCGCAGCGCTGTCAAACTTTTGCGAGAACTGCGGCTCACGCGTGCGGCCGTCGACTCAAACCGTGAGCGCGGAAGCCGCTACGGGACTATTCGAACTCGCGCCAGCTGCCACCCCACCTCCACTTCCACTTCCACTTCCAGAAGCTAATACGTCGACGTCTTCGGCGCCTTCACCGCCCCCGATCTCCGCGCCCGCCGCTCCAACCGGGTCTTCTACCGCGGCGCAATTTATCGGACCCTACCGTCTGGTCCGCGAGCTCGGCCGGGGAGGCATGGGCGTCGTATATCTCGCAATGCGGGACGATGGGGCGTTCCGGAAAAACGTCGCGATCAAGCTCCTGTTGCGAGAAGCCGTGAACGAGGAATTCATCCTCCGCTTCAAGCAGGAGCGGCAGGTGCTGGCGGCGCTAGATCACCCGAACATCGCGCGAATCCTGGATGGCGGCGATATGCCGGACGGAATGCCCTACTACGTAATGGAGTACGTCGACGGCTTACCGCTTGATGAGTATTGCGATCAAAAAAGCCTTTCGATCACCGAACGCCTCCGCATTTTCCAGCAGGTTTGTAGCGCCGTGGAATATCTCCACGAGAATTCGATTGTTCACCGCGACTTGAAGCCCGGTAACATTCTGGTGTCCAACGACGGGTCCGTCAAGCTGCTGGACTTCGGAATCGCCAAGATGATGGGAGCGGCGGCGTTCGCCAACCCGAATCTGACCAGCGCGCTGGGAAGTCCGATGACGCCGACCTACGCCAGCCCGGAGCAGATCTCTGGCGTCACGCTACAAAAAACTTCCGACATTTACTCGCTAGGCGCAATCCTCTATCGCATGTTGACCGGGCGGCTCCCCTATGAGGGAGTGGACGAAAAGCTGGCCAAGCTTTTCACCCGCCAGGCTCCGCCGGCTCCGAGCGGCAATATCCGCCAGGATCTGAGGGCTGGCAGAGATACCACAGCTGGGTTGCGCCGCGTGATGCTCGGGGAGATCGACAGCATCGTCCTAAAGTCGCTCGCATTCGATCCCAAGAATCGCTATCAATCCGCGGCGGAATTCAGGGAAGACTTGCAGCGTTTTCTGGACGGCCAAGCGGTATTGGCGCACCATGCATCGGTCGCCAACCGCTCCTTCAAGCTGCTAAAGCGAAAGCGGGCGATGGTGGCTGTGCTGGCGGGTTTCATCGTGCTGGCTGGATTCGGCGTGTGGCAATGGCGCCGCGTAGAGGTGCAGGAGACGGACGTCGCGGCGCGGGAGACGCACCTGCGCGCTCTTCTGGATCAAGTGGAAGCACATCTTGATCCGTCGTCCGCACCAACTCAACCGGCCAGTTCTCAGCAACTTTCCCAGCGCAGCCAGGATGTCCAGCTGGTAAGAACCGCGTTTGCTACGGATTTTCCCGCCGTGGTGGCCGCCAGCCCAGGACCGAGCGCGACACGCGATGCGTTGCTCGATCGCGGAGTTCGATATGTGGATCGAGCCCACTCGACGCCGGTCAGGAATGCCAATCTCGACTCCGAAGTTGCCGCAGCTTATCAGCAGTTCGGCATCTTGCAGGAGAACACGGGAGATCCCAAGGCTGGCGGCCGTGAGGCGGCGGTCAAGACGTATCAGAAAGCGTCGGCTGTGTTGGTGGTGCTAGCGGCCGAGAACCCGGACGATGCCCGAGCGCGAGATCGCATAGCAATGGTGAACCAGCGGATTGTCGCGTTGGGCGGCCAGCCGGCTAATACAGTTCCGGCCGAAAACGCTCCGGTAGCTTCACCGGAGGTGATCCCACCCGAGCCCGAGAAGGCGGTTGCGCCCAAAGCTCTGCCTCCAACCAAATCCGTCCAGCCTCCGCCAGCTGCGGCTGTTGCGCCCGTGCCGATTGTATCCCCAGCTGCGGCCGCGCCAATTGTGTCCCCACCTGCGCCCGCGCCTGCCGGACTCTCGGCCGCAATCCGCGCGGAGCTCAACGATCGCATGATCAACGCCACCTCCAAAGTTCAAAGCGCTGAACAGGCTATTGGACCCCTGCAGCAAAGCCTGGCGGCCCGGGGGCAAGTCCTAAATTCAGACACGCAATCCGCGATGGTACAAATGCGCGCCAGGCTGGCGAAAGCGAAGGCCGAGATCGCTGCGGGCGATGCTACGACGGCGACAGATGACTTGGCTGCTGCCGAAGCCTTCGCCAGCAGGGTCTTGCGAACGGCGGGCCGCTAAAGCAGTTCTAGGTAGTCTGGCCAACCTGTTGCCGCCGCAAAGAGTCGTGATCTAGGCCTTCTCGAATGGTGGTTGTAATTGATGATTGACGTTACATCATGATGAACGCGCCCATGCGAAGCTTGATGTGAGGATGTGGTCGGCGCGGCGCCTGACGTCCGCCACTTTTGTCGCCTAAATGCGGTGCCATTGAACCCCCAAGCAATCATATTCGACGCCTACGGCACACTGTTTGACGTTCACTCCGTCATACGGAACAGTGGCGCCGGTATCCCGGGCGATATCGATGCTCTTTCGCAATTGTGGAGACAGAAGCAGCTCGAATACACCTGGGTGCGATCGCTCATGGACCGGTACGAGGACTTCTGGCGAATCACCGCAGCTGCTCTTCGCGCAGCCGTCCGACAGCTATCGATTAAGGTGACGGATAAGCAGCTCGAAAGCCTCATGCAGGCGTACCTCGCCCCGGCCGCGTTCCCAGAAGTGGTGTCCGCGTTGGAAGCATTGAAGGAATTGCCGCTAGCTATTCTCTCGAACGGATCACCAGCGATGTTGGCCGCGGCCGTCGACTCCAACTCACTGCAGTTGTATTTCGCTGAGATCATTTCCGTCGACAGGGTAAAAACCTACAAACCCTCTGCCCGTGTCTATGCGCTGGGATCGGAGACCTTGAACCTTCCCGCCGGGAAGATTCTTTTCGTTTCTTCCAACCTATGGGACGCTGCAGGAGCCAAAGCCTTCGGCTACCCGGTTTGCTGGTGTAACCGGTCTGGAATGCAGATGGAAGACTGGGGATTTGCCCCGGATTTTACTGTGTCCCGGCTGGATCAAATCGGAGAGACCTTAAAAGGACGGCCTCCGCGCTAAGCCCGCCAGATACAATTGACCATGGCTTCGCAGCCCAACCCGATCCCCATCAACCCGGGACGCATCCACCAGGCTCTCACCTCCTATCAACTCGCCATGGCCCTCAAGGGAGCCATCGAGCTCGAAGTTTTTACCCACATCGCGGCCGGAGCAATCACTTCGGACGCAATCGCGCCGCTCTGCAATGGCACAGAGAAAGGCGTCCGAGTGCTTTGCGACTATCTCACCGTCCACGGCTTTCTTACCAAGGCTAACGGAGCCTACGGCCTTGCGCCCGATACTGCCGCGTTACTCGACAGGCAGTCACCTTCATACATGGGATCCGTCGCCGGGTTCTTTACGCATCCGGCGATGGTGAACAAATACCGTGACGTGGCCGCTCTGGTTCGCAACGGCGGCGCCACCGATCACACACTCGCGCCGAACGACAACGTCTGGGTCGAGTTCGCCCGCTACATGGCTCCCATGTTCGCCATTCCTGCAAGCATCGCCGCGACGCACGTCACAACCCCCGGTGAGCCGGCAAAGGTTCTCGATATCGCGGCAGGCCACGGTCTGTTCGGAATCCATGTTGCCCTCCATAACTGCGCCGCTGAAATCACTTTCCAGGACTGGGAAAACGTTCTTGAAGTCGCCCGAGAAAACGCTACGAAAATGGGAATTGCGGGGCGCTTCGGCACCATTCCCGGCAGCGCATTTGAAGTGGACCTCGGTACCGGTTACGACGTAGCGCTCATTCCAAACTTCCTCCACCACTTCGATTTCGCGACAAACGCCACACTGCTAAAAAGAGTCCGGACGGCGCTGAAGCCCGGTGGTCTCGTCGCTGTAATCGAGTTCGTGCCCAACGAAGATCGTGTTTCTCCTCCCGACGGAGCCCTCTTTGCCATGCGGATGCTTGGCACAACGCCCTCCGGCGATGCGTATACCTTTGCCGAGATTGATCGCATGCTGCGCGAAGCCGGCTTCGGGGCCGGGGAATCGCGTAGCCTTGCCCCCGCGCATCAGCAGCTGATTCTTGCACGAACCGATTAGCGTGATGCCCCGCGCGGCTTTGATTCAATACCATCTAAGGGAGGGTCGTCGATCCATTTGATATGGAGAAATCTTCACAAATACTCTGCTGACTGTATCGATCGATGCTGTGGTCTCGCAGTAAACTAAGCACTCATGTCATCCGGCTCTCCGAAGTGTATTCCGAGAACCGAAAGGGTCCTTAAGGAGTTTCTCCAAAAGCTAGATCTAGGGGAATTTGATGGGAAGTTGCCCGAAGCACTCAGGGATCTTACAAAGGAAGAACTCGTGAAGGTCGCCGAGCATCTCGCCGCGCGTAAACACTCAGAATAATTGCAGCTGGGGAAATTCCTCTAGTGTCTAGACGGAATTGAGTATCTTTGGATTGCGCGCTATTCTTGCCGGGTCATGCACAAATGCGTGCTGTGCGGCGCAGACACCATTCTGCTCATCGACGGCGTCCCGACATGCGTCGAGTGCGACGAGGAAGGGGAAAAGAAAACATCCCAATATCCACTTCCTGCGAAAACACTGACCGTGCCGAGCTAGCGTCCGATTCAATCGGAGGGGCGGACGCTATCTCTAGGAACCGGGATAGTGTCCCATCGACCGTCGGCCTGTGGATTCCGATCAGCACACACCAATCGCCGGGAAATAAGGGTCCGGTCCTCGTCAGTATCGTGGGAGTGTCGCGGCAGTCAACTGTCCCCACGGTCCCGCGCGCGCCTCCGGCAGATTCCTTCGACGCGCTTATCTTCCGCTACTACGGTTCGGCCGCCAACGGTGTACCCGCCAATCACGAATTCCTGTCGTTCGTTAACGCGGATTTTGGTCCAGGCGCCGGAGCGCTCGCCTGCTTCGTATCTGCTGTCGCGTCGTTTCGCGCCGAGGCCTTCGAAGCCCTGGGCGCGGATGGCTAACAAATAGTAGATCAGCGGAGCTTGGAGCTCGCGTAGTTTTGTAGGGTGTTGAAAAACGGCTTGCCGGCGTCATCGAGCGTGACGATCTCTCCATCGACGACGGTGTTGTCCGGAAGTTTCTTGAGTGCGGTGGCGATCCTCGGGTAACGCGCCACGGAAATCGTTTCTGTTGCGCGACCAGAGACGCACGCAGCCTTCGGCCTTCGCGGCGATAGCCGATACCGCTCGCGCGCTTAGGCAGCTTTACGTCGCCCAGTGTTCTTCGTCCGAGCGCGGGCATGCCGAGGCGTCTTATGCTCGCGTTTGGCGGCGGGTGCACCGGTTTTCAGGCTCTGTTTGAGCGCTTCCATCAGGTCAATGACCGGCGCCTTGCGCGGTTGCGTGACGGTCGTGATCTTCTTGCCCTTCTTTTTTTCGGCGATGAGGCGCTCGACGTTTTCCCGATAGGTGTCGTGAAATTCTTGCGGTTTAAAGGGCGCGTCCAAGTGGCTCACCAGGCTCTTTGCGAGATCGAGTTCTTTTGCGTTGAATTTGGTCTTGGGTGCGCTCGCCTTGTGGGCCTGGTGTAACTCATCGGCATAGTAGAGCGTGTGCAGTACGAGTCCGTTGTCGGATGGGCGAATGATGACGACGTGTTCTCGGCTGTGCATCGCGATTTTTGCGATCGCATCACGTTTTGTCTGGGTGAGCGCCGCGAAAAAGAGCGCGTATGGCTTGCTGGCTTTTTCCTCGGGTGCGATGTAGTATGAGCTCTCGAAGAACAGGGGGTCGACCGCGTCGTTCTTGACAAATTGCACGATCTCCATAGCCGTGGCGGTAGTGGGCGCGATGCTCTTGAGTTCGTCATCCTCGACCACCACGTAGTCGTGCTTGCTGGTTTCGTAGCCTTTCACGATCTCTGATCGTTCGATGGGCTTGTTTTCTTCAGCGCAGTACCAGACCTCTCTGACGCGGGAAAGGTCTTTCTTGTGCAGCATGTGGAAGTGCACAGCCTCGGGTCGCGCGGCGGAAAACAGTCGTACGGGAAACGAAACGAGGCCGAAGCTCAGGTATCCTTTCCACACGGTGGCTGGCATGGGTACGCTTAGCCTCGTTTCTTTTGATCGCCTCGGTCGCCCTGTCCCTTGGGCACGACTTTCTTGGCGTGCTTGCGGCGATCGGCGGCTAGGGACTTCCCGACCGATGCCTGATTCTCGGTAAACTGGCCGTCCATGTCCCGTCGTGTGTACCGTTTGTCGCCCGGCTTGGGCTCGATGACTTCTCGTTTAATAGCCATGGTGAATCCTCTCTTGAAAAGGTCCGGGGTCCTCTGTTATAAGCGTTCCTGTCAAAGAAACGGGGTGCAAGCGTAGTGCCAAACTCGAGCGGGTACGCATCCGCTCACCGGCTGGTGAGCAACACTACGGAGACGGCGCGCATCTACGGGTGGGACGGAGGACGTGAGCAATGGCGTCGTCAGTATGGAAGGGTCATATTACGTTTGGCTTGATCACGATTCCAGTCCGGCTCTTACGGGCGGCCCGCAGCGAGCGCGTGCCCCTGCGCCAGTTGTACCCCGCGCGGCGTCCGCTTTTAGAGAACAATGAAGAACTTGAGCCCGACGCCCCGGCGCCGATTATCCGACCAAGTCGGGGCAAGGGTCCGGTCCGCATCGATCGCAAATCCCCAGATCCTGCGCTCGTAGAGCCGCGGGAGGTGTATGAGCCCGTGCGCCGGCTAAACGTGGGTCAGTCCTCGGATGAGCCTATGCCTCCGCAAGATCTCACGAAAGGCTTTGAGTATGAGCGTGGACGATACGTGACGATTAGCGCGGACGAATTGCGCGCCATAACGCCCGCGACCTCGGCTGAGATGGAGATCACTGAGTTCGTCCACCTCCACGAAATTGACCCGGTATACTTCGAGGTCTCTTATTATGTGCAGCCCGAGGACGCGGGGCGGAAGCCCTATGCCCTGCTCTATCAGGCTATGCGGGAATCGGGATTCGCCGCGGTCGCGCAGTTCGCGATGCACCGGCGTGATCGTATCGCGGTCGTGCGGCCGGGACCTGTGGGGCTCATCGCGCATACGATGTATTTTGCGTCGGAGGTTCGGTCCGACCAAGAAGTCCGTGCCGAGACGTCCCTCCTGTCGGCGAAGGAAGTCGGCTTGGCGAAGACGCTCGTGGTCGCCCTCGCGGGACCGTTCGATCCGGCGAAATACCGTGACCAGTACCGTGAGCGGCTCGAAGCCCTGATCGCTGCCAAGGTGGAAGGCAAGGAGACTGCGATTCTGGCGTCGTCAGCTCCGGCGGCGCCCGCGGCTGACATCATGGAGGCGTTGCGCAAGAGTCTGGACGCGGTCAAGCGACCTCCCGCGAAAGCGGAAAGTCCTGTGCGGCGGTCGTCGCGGCGGACCGGCGCTAAGTAGTGCGGCGGCGCACAATAGTGCAGCGACGAAGATCGGAACGGATTGGCCAACTACAAGCACGGACTCGAAAGTGTACTCGGTACCACCGGGATGGCCTCACGCGTACCACAGCGCCATGCTATATTGGCGCCGATGGAACGAAGAACACTCTTGACGGGCGTGGCTCTGCCACTAGTGACGGGGATTGCCCGCCAACTGTCCGCCCAAACCTCAGCGACTCCCCGGGCACGCATCAAGCAAAGCGTGATGGCTTCTGTTTGGAACGGTTCGACGACCTCGTTCGAGGAGAGGTGCAAGATTCTCTCTCGCATTGGTTTCAAAGGCGTAGACCTGCCCAGCGCCCAACAGGTGCCGATTCTGAGGCAAAATGGCTTGGCGCCCGCCATGATGACTGGTACGGGAACCAGCTTCCAAAATGGATTGATCCGTAAGGAAATCCACGATCAGATCGAAGCAGCCACTCATGCCGGGATCGACATGTGCGCAAGCGTTGGCTGCTCCGTTCTCATTGCAATCCCTGGGGAACGGCGGGGTATGTCTAGGGAAGAAGGTGCCGATAACGCAGTCGCAATACTGAACCGCGTGAAGGGTTATGCCGAACAAAAAGGCATCAACGTTTGCATGGAAATTACGAACTCCAAGGTCGCCGCGGACCAGCGTACCGATCAGGTCTTCGATCACGTGGCATGGGGTCTTGATGTGTGCAAGCGCGTCAATTCACCGCGCGTTAAAATTCTGTACGATATTTACCATGCTCAGATCGCTGATGGCGACATAACGCGAACCCTGCGCGATAACATTGACCGCATCTGCCACATCCACGTCGCAGGAGTACCTAGCCGCCAGGAAATCGACGATAAACAAGAACTCAACTTCCGGTTCATCGCGAACACGATCGCCGATCTCGGATACACCGGATTTGTGGCCCACGAGTGGCGGCCTGCTATGGGTAATGATCCAGTCAAGAGCCTTGAACGGTGCTTCGAGATTATGAACGTTTGATTCATCGGAAAAGGCGAGACCAATCTTCTCACAGGCGCTTAAACTCCGACTCCCTTCGCGTTGTTCAGTTTCTCTCGAACGTTATCGGTAGCCCGATGGGCTGCAGGATGATGGTGGCGGCCACGCCAAGCTCCGGGACGCCTCCTTTAGCAAGGTCGTGGGTCCCGTTGATGATGAATATCTGCCCGAACAATCGGTAGCAATGGGCTTATTTGCCTCATAGCCTTGCGCTGCGCCTTGATTCAACCAAGAAAACTCTACTCGACAGCTTGTAACATTTCGCCACCGATATGAATCTTTCTTAAACTTGGCCCTACGGCCGTTCGGCATATAGACCGGCTGCGAACATAGGGGAAAGTCTTCGGGAGGAGTAGTCGTGTGAGCAAGACAGTCCAAGCCCAACTACCCCAGGCGTTTTGCATTCCGACGCGCGAGCTGATCTACAGCTCAGCTTATGATCTCAATCGCCTGTCGGGTCAGGTGCAGCATTTACTAAGGGGCCGCGCTACGCTCGATCCACGATTTTATCTGGCATCCATTTCGCCCACTTCCTGGAACCCCAGAGTTGTTGTTATCTCTCGCGATCAAGACATCGTGGGTGTCGTTTATGCCAAAGAGCGCAAGATCGCTGGTATTTCGACCGGCTTAATCTTCATCGATACTGTGCTAGACAATATTGTGACGGATGGCTCCATCGATACGGAGCGGCTGGTTGAAAAGGCGATCAACCGACTGTTTAGGGATCGGAACGTCCGGGGACTTCGACTCTTCATTTCTCCAGGAAAAGCGGAGCATCGCGGTGTCCAATCCGCAGTTATGTCCCAATCACTCGATGGATCTCATGCCCCAGTCGAGCATCACGCGTTCTTGCGCCTTCCAGCGAACTACGAACATTTCCTTCAACAGTTCGGGAAACATACGCGCCGAAATTTCCGATACTATCGTCGCGGCTTCGAGTTAGCTGGTGGTCAGTACGCAGCAGAAATGACCTTTGAGGATTTCCGGAGTGCGGCTTTACGCCTGGCTTCTAAGGATGTTGTGGGGGCGGATGCGGAAGGCTTGAATCGAGCATTAAATATGTTGGCGGAGGTGAAGCGGCCGCTGCTTATAGGATTGCGGATTAATGGAGAATACGTCAGCGTTCTAGGAGGATGGCACGAATCCGACAGAACGACTGTGTTCATCCAGGTTAACGACGATCAGGACCACGCCAAAATGTCCCTGAGCATAGTGCTACGAGCCTATCTCATCGAAGAACTTATCAGACAAAGGGTCCATACGCTTTTGTTCTGGGCCGGAGTGGGAGAGCCTTATTTGAGTCAGTGCGAACCCGGTCGCACTATTTGTGCCTTCGTGGATCGTACCAGCTTTTCCTGGCGAATGGTGCGCCGTTTTTCCCGAAGTGCGATCGCTTGGTTGCCGACGCCGATGGCCGACCACCTCCGTTGGATCGCCCCCCAACACAGGGAACCAGAAGGTGATTTAGCTTTTTTGGGGTCACCCATATCCATAGGACGACTTCGCAATGCGATCAGCCGCCTGGAAGGGTGGTGGTTCGACCGCACCCGCCATGTCTCGACCAATGGCGCCGTTACTCTGGATGGACTCAGCTTGGCTGGCGATCACAAGCAGGGTCTGATGTACCTGCCATCGCGATCAGCGACGGTCCGGCTTGCCTTGCGGAATCTTCCTATCATCGAACATCACGACTATACATTTGTGGATTTGGGATCCGGCAAGGGCCGGATGCTTTTCCTCGCTGCTGAGTATCCCTTTCGCAAAATAGTAGGCGTCGAATTTGCGATGGAGCTTCACTCCGAGGCTCAGCAGAATATTGCTCGATACCGCAGTCGAAAGAAACGATGCTCGAAGATTGAATCCGTCAACCTGGACGCCACGGACTACATATTTCCGCATGATAATCTCGTAATCGCTCTGTTCAATCCGTTCGGACCCGAAGTAATGCAAAGAGTCTTACGTCACATACAGGAGTCAGTCGTGGAGTACCCACGGGATGTCCTCCTGATGATGCTTTTTCCTGAACTCGCCACGGTAATCGATCCAAGGGATTGGCACATCCTTAAATGTACGAGGCGCTATCACATTTACCGCCTAAAAAGTCTGAAGTGAGACTCGTCCGACGCATCGAGGGGTGCGCCCTGCCGCTCAAAGCTTCACTGCTGCGCAGTTGAAGGAGCGCAGTCGCCGATTCTTGGATGACGGGAACGCATCGTAATGGTGGAAGTCGGGCAAGAAAAGGCAGTCGTCGGGCAGGCGTTGATGTTCGAAAGTTGTAGGACTGCGGATAAGGGCGTATGAATCTCACAACGCGCCCTTCTGACGGCATTAAGCGTTTGTAAGTTCGATCAGAGTGCCAGTTGGGCCGCCACAAAGTAGATGGGGCGAAAAGTGGATATAGTGAACCCCAATGCCCGGGATCATCGCAGTCCTGCAAAACCTAATTGCCATTTTTATTTGGGAGGCCGACCGGCGAGGCCGTGGCGACAGCTAAGATTCTGATTATCTTTGGAACGGTTTTCTTGGCTCAGACGCGAAGCTTCATCCCTGATATGCTTCATTAGAACCGAATCTCTCGATAAGGCCGTCCTCAAATGATCGCGAAAAGAAAATACTGTCTGATGGCATTGCCGATGATGACCGCATGTGCGCTGTTCATCGCCACAGGTCAACAAGCCGCGACCGGACCTTATACGGTGGAGCAAGTAGCCGCCGGCCGCACGGCGTATCAGGAGCACTGTGCGAGTTGCCACCTGGAGGACTTAGGCGGACGCTTCGAAGCGCCTCAACTGGCGGGCTCCGATTTCAAAACTCAATGGGGCGATCGGACCGCAGGCGATCTGATCTCCTTCATGAAATTGACCATGCCTCCGTCGAATCCGGGCAGCCTGGACGAGCAGACGTATATAAGCCTCGCTGCGTTCCTTCTGGACGCCAATGGCGCAAAGGCGGGCAATCAACGTCTGACGGCTGCTTCGAGCGTCACCATTCGCTTGGTGGCTGGCGGACAGACGCCGCCGGCCGCGAAGGCCCAACCGGCGCGGCCCAACCAGGAGACCAAGCAGGGCGGCAAGCAACAACAAGCGGCCAGCGCGGGTATTACCGTGGCGGGTGAAGTAAAAAATTTCATCCCAGTTACGGATGCCATGTTGCGCGCCCCCGACCCCGCTGACTGGCTGATGATCCGCGGCGATTATAGAGCTTCCAGCTATTCGTCTTTGAATCAAATCACGCGAGACAACGTCCAGGATATGCGCCTGGTTTGGCAATGGGCCATGAACGAAGGCGGCACTAATCAGCCTGCTCCGCTGATCCATAACGGAACCATCTATCTAAATAACACAGGGAATATCCTACAAGCACTTGATGGCCGCACAGGCGAATTGATTTGGGAGCAACGCTACGGCGGCGCGGCTACGGCCCATTCGATGCGCGGCATCTCGATCTACGGCGACCGGATATTCGTCGCGGCAAGCGATGGCCGCATCTTGGCTTTCGACGCGCGCACAGGCGCGAAGATTTGGGAATCGAACGTCGCGGACGCCTCAAAAGGGCAGCGTTATAGCGCTAGCAGCGGTCCTCTGGTCGTAAATGGGAAGTTAATTGTCGGCCTGGGTCCCAGTTGCATGCGCTATACCGAAGAGAAGTGTTTCATCAGCGCGTACGATGCGGCCGACGGCAAGCTGCTTTGGAAGTTCTACACGATCGCGCGACAGGGCGAGCCTGGAGGCGACACCTGGGGCAACCTGCCCAACCTGTTCCGCGCGGGCGGCGAGGCTTGGATCACCGGCAGCTACGATCCGGATCTCAACCTGACCTACTGGGGAGTCTCGCAGGCAAAACCGTGGATGCGCGCCAGCCGCGGATCGGGCAGCGGAGCGAATCTCTACGCCAACTCGACGGTGGCGCTTAATCCGGACACTGGGAAACTTGCGTGGTACTATTCGCACGTTCCCGGAGAATCCTTCGATATGGACGAGACCTTCGAGCGAGTACTGGTGGACGACGGCGGCCAGAAACTTGTGTTTTCCATCGGCAAGCACGGAATCCTGTGGAAGCTCGATCGCAAGACGGGCAAATATCTGGGCCACAAAGAGACGGTGTTTCAGAACTACTTCGATTCCTTCGATCCGGTGAGTGGCGAGCCGCACTACCGCAACGACATCGTGGAGCAGGCTGTGGGCCAGTGGCTGCCAGGTTGTCCTTCGACCGAGGGCGGAAAGAACTGGCAGGCCATGAGCTACAATCCGCCGGCCAATCGCCTGATTATTCCTCTCAGCCAGAGCTGCATGGAGTACCAGCCCCAGAAAATCGATCAGGTTGCGGGCGGGGGCGGCGGTGGCGCGGGAAGGCGTTTTTTCGAGATGCCGGGAGCCAACGGCAATATCGGCAAGTTGGCCGCCTACGATGGCCGGACTATGCAAGAGGTGTGGAAGCTTGAGCAACGCGCGCCGTTATTGACGTCGGTGCTCTCCACTGCCGGGGGTGTCGCGTTCGTGGGCGACCTGGACCGCGTCTTC
>Ga0157370_10001244_pt1 | contig 31808 bp, 23 predicted proteins | sample C35metaG_FD_113463 | JGI IMG/M metagenome (GOLD analysis project Ga0157370, IMG submission 113463) | Corn rhizosphere microbial communities from Kellogg Biological Station, Michigan, USA - C3-5 metaG | ecosystem: Host-associated > Plants > Roots > Rhizosphere > Soil | place: USA: Michigan...
CATGCTTTTTCAACGCCCCAGCGAACTTCGAGCGGCGGCCTGGGCCGAGATCGATCTCGACGGAGCGCTCTGGACCGTGCCCGCTGCGCGGATGAAGCGGCGCATCGATGGCAAGCAACATGGTGATCCGCACTTGGTACCGCTGCCCAGGCAGGCTGTGGAGCTGCTGCGCAAGCTGCATCCCATTACAGGCCACAGTACGCTGGTCTTTCCGGGCGAGCGTAATCATGAACGGTCGATCTCGGACAACACCCTGCGCGCAGCGCTTCTGACCCTGGGGTACGGCCCGACCGTGCAGACGGTTCATGGCTTCCGGGCGACAGCCCGAACCCTGCTGGCCGAAACGCTGGAGATCGATCCACTGGTGATCGAAGCTCAGCTGGCGCACGCCGTCAAGGATGCCAATGGGCGCGCCTATAACCGTACTCAGTACCTCAAGCAGCGCGCCGTGATGCTCCAGCGGTGGGCGGACTATCTGGACGTGCTGGCTACCAAAGCGAGTTCGGCGGTTGAGTTGAAAGCGGCCGCATGAGAACGGCTCCTGTCGGGTGTTAGTGCGGCACTCCGATCCGCTGTGGCGTGGAGCGCCGCCGACGACCGTTTTTTTGTCGGGGGCGCGACGCATCACCGCTGCGGAAATCGGCCCTTCGCTAACTAATCCGATCGAGAGGGGAATATCGCCTTTCTGCCGCTGTAGCGGACGGAAAGTCTCGGCCAAGATCGAAATTTCTCGACTGACCGCTTAGAGTGGCGGCGCTGTGGCAAGTGAATCGAGCCGGCTGCGTACCGCCGCACACGACCCACCCTTAGGTCATGAGTGGTCGCCACTTCCCACTCCTTGTCAACGCCGATTTAGATCTGCCCCACAGTGGGTCAGTATTACTTCGGCACCAACAGCAACTCCTACCCCAGCCCATTGTCAGCGACGTGCTTCACTAGGGCCGTGGAACGGACGCCTCGTCAGGCGAGGGAAGACGCTCGCACTATTATTGTCGAGCACCGCCCAACAACAACGCCCCCCGGGGTATGGAGAACCGGATGGCAAACGGCCCTGTAGATCTGGTTTTTGACAAGTTCGCGCCCGATCACGTACCTGCGACTTTGCATCATTACTGTAGCACCGAGACATTCATGGCCATCGTGGCTGGCAAGAGCATCAGGCTGTCGGCCCTGTCCATGTCTAATGACAGCGAGGAGGGCCGATTGGTACTCCGGCTTACGGAGAAGTTAGGGCAGGCCAACCGCACGGACCCTGCGGTCATCGCATCCCTCACGGCTCATTGGAATGAAGTAATGGCGGCCAACGAGGGGCTGGGCTTTTGTCTATCTGAGCGGGGCGATCTCCTGAGCCAGTGGCGGGGCTATGCGACTCAAGGCCGTGGGGTTTCCATCGGCTTTTCGACCGATTTTCTTAAACGCATTTCTGTTGCAGATGAAGCAGATGCGCATTTCGCCACTCTAGAGCGAGTCGAGTACGGCGAGGGACAGCAGTTGCACGAATACGGGCCGACGTTCAGGACGCTAGTCAATGCAATAGAAGAGGCACAGGGATACCTGCAGTACGGTCACGTATCGATCAGCGAAAAGCTCAAGGCCGCGCTGAACCGCAAGCTCCGTCCATGGACGCGAAAGATCTACACGTTCAAAAATGACGGATTCGCCGAGGAGCGTGAGTGGCGGATGCTCGCGCTTCTCACTAGCGAGGAGCAAGAAGCCTGCAGTTACCGTGCCATCGACGACAAGATTGTGGCTTTCAGGGAACTACGATTGGACGCTCAGCCAGGCCCCGCGATCGTGAGCGTGACATTGGGCCCGAAACATGTGACTCCGGTCGATCAGGTGGAGCGAATGCTGCTGCGCAATGGAATCGTGGCAACCGTTGCCAAGTCCGGCTTAACCTACCGCTAGATAGGGTTGTTTCCTGATGAGCTCGCTGAGTTTCTTGAAGCCGTAGTTTCGTGAGTCGAACGACGTGTGGTTCTTGCCAATATACGACCCCACGGTGGCCAAGCGAGTCCAGCCGTTGTCCCGGACCGTCTCTCGAATCGCGTGAAGCAAGAGTTCCTTTAGGTCAGGAACATCGAGCACCGGCTGCGTCGCGGCCGACTCGGCCGGTTTCTTCAGTACTTCAAAGAAGACGAACTTATCGCATGCGGCAATAAACGGTTCGGGGGTCTTGCGTTCGCCGAGGCCATAGACCACCTTCCCGGCTTCCCGCATGCGCGTTGCCAAGCGAGTGAAATCGCTGTCACTCGAGACAATGCAGAAACCGTCCAGGTTACCGGCATACAGCAGGTCCATCGCATCGATGATGAAAGCCGAGTCCGTGGAGTTCTTGCCTTGGGTGTACGTGAACTGCTGGATTGGCTGGATCGCATGGCGATGCAGGTGCGCTTTCCAGCCGGTGAGATTGGTAGTCGTCCAGTCCCCGTAGGCACGCTTGACCGTCGCTGTCCCGTACTTCGCGACCTCCTCAAGCAACTCCTGGATGACCGACGAGGACGCGTTGTCGGCGTCGATCAAAACCGCCAGCCGGTTGGAATCTGTATTTGCCAAGGCCGTCCTTCTGTTGATAAATTGGGATGCGCGTTCTGCATCAACCTCGCCGAGATTTTGCGCCAATGACGATGACAACGTCATGCATCCGTCAAGCTCAAGCCGCTGTAACCGATGTCTGCCGCGTCGAATCTTAGTCGTGGAAAATCTGGCTGCGTAAGTTCTAGTGTCTCTATCGAGTGCTATTCACAGGCTGCCAGCACGCGACGCAAAATCAACCGTAGCCAAACCTACTGCGAGCCGTGCAGGACAAAGGTTTGCCATCCCCGCATATGGTCGATAAAGCGCTCGCTCAGCCCGCGCTCGCGCAGGTACTCAGCCGGCACGGGCAGCTCGGGACTGTCGTAGGTCGGATTGGCCATGACCTGCAGGGGAAAGTCCCGCTGAAGAATGCCGGCTCGGGCAATCAACACGAAGTCGCAGCCCTCGTCCAGCAACTCGCCGGCACGCTTGGCACTCATGATCTTGCCGGCGGTCCCCAGGCGAACTCCCTTGCGAGGCAATTCTGTGAAAAGACTGAGCATGGTCCTGCCGCGGAATGGCCCTTCTCTGACGACCTGAGCTGAGTCCCACAAGGCCAGGTCAAGATAATCTATCAGCTCGCGATCGAAGATATAAGCGGTGACCTCGCGCAGTTCCTCCAGGCGCAACCCGTACCGCTCGATCGACAGCCGCCAGCCAATCTGAAAATCAGGGCCGCATTCTCGGCGAATGCCTTCGATCACCTCCAGGGTCAGGCGAGCCCGGTTCTCGAGGCTGCCGCCGTATTTGTCTTTGCGATCGTTCAGGAACGGCGACATGAACTCCGAAAGGATCCAACCGAATGCGCCATGCACCGCGACGCCGTCGAACCCTGCCAGTTGCGCCCTTTTCGCAGCGGCGATGAAGCTGTCGCGGATCCGCTCCACCACTTCGGTCGAGATCGCCTGAATGCCCGGCAAAGTGTCACTCGAAGCAGGAGCTGGAATGCCCCCTAGCAGCGGGTTGGCACGGTGGCCGGCGTGGTGCAGTTGCACCGCCGACAGACCACCGCCACTCCGAATGGTTGTGGCCATCCGCGTCAGGCCCGGCAGGTGGTCATCGCTGTGGATTCCCAACTGCCGCGCAAACGCAATGCCGCCCGCTTCTACGGTCGTGGCACAGGTCTGGATCAACGCATAGCCACTTTGAGACAGCTGCTCCATCCAGAAATGGTCGTACACGGAGGCAGTGCCGTCGAGCTCGCTTTGCTGGTTGGTCAGCGGCGCCAACATGAAGCGATTCCTCATCGCCGGACCGTGCAGGAGAGTGAGCGGTTTGAAGAGATCAGAAACAGACACAGGAAAGCTCCAAAAGATGGTTAGGAAATGCAGATCGGGATCGGGCAACGACCTTGACCAGCCACACCCGAGCTCGAACTGCCAGCGCAGCGGATGCCATCGCTCGCACGCGCAGGCTTCATATGCCTTCGAAATCGAGCTCGGCATGCGGCCGTGTGGAAGGAGGCAGCCTTGGCCGCTCCTGCGACACCGTCGGATCAGCCTTTGATGTCGGACTTCTCGGTTTTTGAGAGGTCCCAGCCACCGCCGAGCGCTTTGACCAGATCAACGGTCGCGCGCGCTCGCTCACCCTCGGCTTGGATGCGCAACTGGCGGCTGCGCAGGCGAGTGCGCTCGGCGTCGACCACGACCAGGTAGTCGATGTCGCCTTCGTCGAATCTCGCCTTGGCAGATCGCGCAACGCCAGACGATGCGTCTTCTGCTCCCCGCTGTAGGATGATTCGCTCGTCAAGGGTTCTTATCGAGACTAGGGAGTCCTCAACCTCGCGGAAGGCCTGGAGCACCGTCTTGCGGTACTCGGCGACCCTCTCCTCATAGACGCCGCGCACGCGGGCCAATTCGGCGCTTCGCCTTCCTCCATCGAAGATTGGCATGCTGAGGACTGTCCCCACCAGGGGACCCAGCAGGAACGTGCGTTGAGACCAATTGGCCAGGTTTCCCAGGTCGGCCGACTCGTAGCCCAGGGACCCCGTCAGCGAGAGCGCCGGAAAGAATGCTGCCCTCGCAACGCCGATGCGCGCGTTCTCCGCGGTCATGGCGCGTTCGGCGGCTGCGATGTCCGGCCTGCGCTCGAGCAACGTCGAGGGCATGCCTGGCGGAAGCTTGACCATGACGTTGTCCAGAGGCCGCGCCTCGACGGCGAACGCTGCAGGCACCTTGCCCAGCAGGATCGCCAAGGCATGCAAGGCCAGGGCATGCTGCTGCTCGACAGCCAGTTGCTCCGAGCGGGCCGAGAACAATTCAGTCTTCACCTGGTCAACGACGTAAGGGGCCACAGCGCCCACATCGAGCTTTCGTTCCAACAGCGACATGGCGTCTTGTCTCAGCTTCACGGTGTCCCGGAGCAGGCGAAGCTCGCCCTCGGACTGTCGCAGGCTGAAATACGTCTTTGCGACGTCGGCTTGGACCAGCAGCAGCATCTGGTGCGCCAGCGCCTGCTGCCGCGCCGCATCGGCCCGTGCGGCAGCGACCCCCGACGAGACCCGGCCAAAAATGTCCGCTTCGTATGCCAAGGAGACCTGCCCGCGCCACAAGGTTTGCGTAGTTCCCGGTGCACCGTCCCCGCGCCCCGCAGCTGTGCCGCTGATGCGCTGTCGAGTGGGGCCGAAACCTACGCCCACTTCGGGAAGCTGCGCTGACTCGCTTTGCGAAATCAGTGCGCGAGCCTGTTTGAGCCTTGCCATCGCGATGGACACATCCGGATTCGCCTTGAGCGCCTCCTCCTCGAGCTGCACAAGGACAGGGTCACCGAAGACTCCCCACCACGGAGATGGCGCCTGCTGGTCTGCCGGTTCAGCCGGCCGCCACCGGCCTGGGTCTTCTGTGGGCTGGAGCGCGACCGTGCGTGCCTCGTACTCGGCGAAGTTCGCGGGAATGTCGATGCCAGGACGATTCTCGACGGGCGTGAGGGAGCACGCGGACAGCAGGAACAGGCTTGCTGCCAAGGCAAGCGCACTTCTGGAGAGTTGCTGGATCGCTTGGGTTGAGCGGGTCATGCCTGAACCTCCGGCTGTTGATTTCCAAGGTGATGCGGAGCGATCACAGGCGCCTCATGATGCGCGGCAGATCGCAGCGGCCTTCCTCCGCCAAGCGCCCGGGCGAGCACGTAAAAGAGGGGGGTGAGAAACAGGCCGAACAGCGTGACGCCGATCATTCCGAAGAACACCGAGATGCCCATCGCCTGGCGCATTTCTGCACCTGCGCCTGTCGAAAGAACAAGAGGGATCACGCCCATGATGAAGGCCAGCGACGTCATCAGGATGGGCCGCAGCCGCAAGCGGCAGGCCTCGATCACGGCCTTCAACGTGGACATCCCCGCCATCTCGAGCTCGCGCGCGAACTCGACGATTAGGATGGCGTTCTTCGACGCCAGGCCGACAAGCACGATGAGTCCGATCTGGGTGAAGATGTTGTTGTCGCCCTTCGTGAGCCACACACCGAGCAGCGCGGAGAAGATGCTCATCGGAATGATGAGGATGATGGCCAGCGGCAGCGTCAGGCTCTCGTACTGGGCCGCCAATACGAAGAACACCAAGAGAACGCAGAGTGGAAGAATCCAGACCGCGCTGTTGCCGGCAATGATCTGCTGGTAGGTCAGGTCGGTCCATTCGAACGTCATCCCTGGTGGCAAGGTTGCAGCCGCAATCCGCTGGATGGCCTCCATTGCCTGGTCCGACGAGTAGCCCGGCGCCGGGCTGCCGCCCACGTCGGCCGACGTGAAGCCGTTGTAACGGGTGACCTGGTCGGGGCCATAGGTCTGGCTGACCTTCGCGAACGACGCGAGCGGAACCATCTGCCCGGACTCGCTGCGAACGTGCAGTTGCCCGATGTCGTCCGGCTTGGAGCGGAACTGGCCATCGGCCTGCATGCGCACTTGGTACACGCGGCCCAGGAAGTTGAAGTCGTTCACGTAGTAGGAACCAAGGAACGACTGCATCGCACTGAAGGCCGCTGGCGTATCCACGCCCAGCTGCTGTGCTTTCGCACGGTCGATGTCCACCTTGAGCTGGGGTGCGTTCACGTTGTAAGTCGAGAAGAGCGGGCCGAGCTCAGGCGCTTCGGACGCCTTCTTGATGAAGGCTTGCGTCGCCTTGTAGAGCTCGTCGTAACCCAGGTCCGCTCGGTCCTCGATCTGCAGCTTGAAGCCGCCCAGGGTTCCGAGGCCGTAGACCGGCGGTGGTGGAAAGATCCCGGTGAAGGCGTGTCCGATGCTGCCGAACTCACGGCCCAGGTCGGCCGCGACCTGGTCGGCGCTGATCCCCTTTCGCTCCTTGAACGGCTTGAGCAAGACAAATGTCAGCGCCGTGCTCGAGCTCTTGGTCACCCCATTGATCGAAAGACCGCTGTAGCTCGATGTTCCGAGGACGGCAGGGTGCTTGAGCGCCATGGCATTCATCTTGTTCATGGTCGCCTCGGTGCGGTCCAGCGTCGAGCCCTCGGGCAGTTGCGCCAGGCTCACGAGGTACTCCTTGTCCTGTGCAGGAACGAACCCACCCGGGACATGATCGGTAAGCCACCAGGTTCCCCCCAGCAAGAGTGCGTACACGACGAGCAACGCCCCCTTGTGCCGCAGCAGACGGCCGACGCCTCCTCCATATGCCTCTGAGGTGCGATCGAAGGTGCGATTGAAGCGCCCGAAGAAGCGGCCGAACACCTTCTGCGTTACCCGGGTCACCGCGTCTGGCGCATCGCCATGTCCCTTCAGCAGCAAGGCCGACAGCGCCGGAGACAGCGTGAGCGAGTTCACCGCCGAGATCAGCGTGGAAATGGCGATGGTCACCGCGAACTGCTTGTAGAACTCGCCTGTCAGTCCGCTGAGAAAGGCCAGCGGAAGAAACACCGCAGACAGCGTCAATGCGATGGCGATGATGGGCCCACTGACCTCGCGCATGGCCTGGTAGGTCGCCTCACGGGGACTGAGCCCGCGTGCGATGTTCCGCTCCACGTTCTCGACGACCACAATGGCATCGTCCACCACGATGCCGATGGCCACCACCAAGCCGAACAGCGACAGCGTGTTGATGGAGTAGCCCGCCAGCAGCAGGAAGGTGAACGTGCCGACGATCGAAATGGGAACCGCGATAAGCGGGATGATGGAAGCGCGCCAGGTCTGCAGAAAGAGAAACACGACCAGCACCACGAGCGCCACCGACTCCAGCAGAGTTTCAATGACGGCGTCGATGCCGGACTGGACTGCGCGGCTCGGCTCATAGACGATGCGATAAACCACGTCTTCGGGGAAATCTTTCTCGAGCTCCTTCATGGCCTTGTGCACGTCGCGGGAGATCTGAAGCGAGTTCGCGCCAGGTGATTCCTGCACGGTCACGGCGACGGCGGGCGAGTTGTCCAGCGTGGCGCGGATGCCGTAGTCTTCTGCGCCGAGTTCCACGCGCGCCACGTCGCCCAGGCGCGTGATCGCTCCACGAGCATCGGACTTGATGACGATGGCCTTGAATTCATCGGGCGACTTGAGCCGGCCGTCGGCGTTAACGTTGAGTTGGAAGGCTGTGTCCGCGGACGTGGGTGCACTTCCGATCGTTCCGACAGCGGCCTGGATGTTCTGGCGTCGAATGGCGCTGGCGACATCGCTCGCACTCAGTCCCCGCTCGGCCAGGGCGGCCGGATCCAGCCAGACACGCATGGCATAGCCGCCGGGGCCCCAGATCGCCACGTCGCCGACTCCCGTGATCCGGGCCAGACGATCCTTCACGTGAAGGATGGCGTAGTTGCTGATGTAGTTGTTGTCGTAGGTCCCCTTCGGCGACACCATGTGCACGGCGATGGTGATCATCGGCAGGTTCTTGACCGCCGTCACGCCCAGGCGCTGAACGTCCTCGGGCAGTCGCGCCTGGGCTTGGGAGACCCGGGTCTGCACCAACTGCTGGGCCCTGTCCGGATCGGTTCCCAGCTTAAAGGTCACGGTCAGGTACAGGTGACCATCGCCGCTGGCCTTCGAGTCCATGTAGAGCATGTCCTCGACACCGTTGACAGACTGCTCCAGCGGAGCCGCGACTGTTTCTGCAATGGTCTTGGCGTTGGCCCCAGGGTATTGCGCGTGCACCACGACCGACGGCGGAATGACCTGCGGGTATTCGGACACCGGCATGTTGAACGACGCCACGATGCCCGCAAGGAGAATCAACGCCGACAGGACGGCCGCGAAGATCGGCCGGTCGATGAAAAATTTCGAGATGTTCACGACCGGCCTCCATTGGCGGTGCCAGCGGAGGCCTCGGGGGCCTCTGCAGCGACGGCCGAGACTGACGCGCCGGGGGACGCGCGGAAAGAGCCGTCCACGATGACCTTTGCACCTGGCGCGAGCCCGCTGCGCACGACCCGCTGTGTTCCTTGCAGCACGCCAAGGTCGATGGCGCGGCGTTCGACCTTGTTCTCTGCGTTGACGACCAGAACGTACTTCCGGTCCTGGTCGGTGCCCACGACGGCCTCGTCCACCAACACGGCGTCGTAAGGCGCACCGCCTTGCAGACGGATGCGTGCCCGCAGACCAGGAAGCATCTCGGGATTCACCTTGTCGATGCGTGCTCGAACCCGCACGGTTCCCGACCGGACATCCATCTGGTTGTCGATCGCTTCGATGGATGCTGAGTAGGGAAAGTCGGTGTCGGTGGCCAAACCGATCTTCACTACAGGCTGCGTGCCCGCCCTCAGCGAAGGGGCGATGATCTGGAGGTAGCTCTGCTCGTCCACGTTGAAGGATGCGTAGAGCTTGCTGTCAGAGACGATCCTGGTGAGCGGGGTCGCTTCCCCGCCTGCCGTCACCACATTGCCCGCCGTGATTTCCGCCCGGGAGATCCGTCCCGCAATAGGGGCGCGAACCTGGGTGTAGCTGAGCTGCAGTTGAGCCTGCGCGAGGGCGGCCTGCGCTCCCTTCAGTGACGCGGCAGCCTCGCGCGCCGCATTGTCGAGCGTGTCGAACTCCCTGCGCGCGATCGAATTCGATTCCAGCAGCCTCTGTCCGCGGGCGCGCTCCGTGTCTGCCAGCCGTTGCCGTGCTTCGGCACCTGCCAGGGTGGCCTGCGCCTGGCGCACCTGGGTCTCGAAGGGTGCTGGGTCGATGACGAAAAGAATGTCACCCTGGCGAACATGCTGGCCCGGCTTGAAGTGCACCGCGAGCAGCGAGCCCGGTACCTTGGCGCGAACGTCGACGAGGTCCACGGCTTCGATCCGCCCCGTGTAGTCCTGCGCATCGGACACCGAGCGCTGCAAGGCTGGCCGGTACTTGACGATGGGGAGTGCGGCGGCGGCTTGAGCATGCGCTTCGGAACCGTGCTTCCAAAACATGCTGCCAGCAACGACCACCGCAACGGCAGTCGTGACGACCGCCAGGTGCTGTTTCTTGAGGGTTTTCATGCGACGTGCTCTACAAAATTGAACGGTTTGCAGTCTGTGCGCGCGGCGCATGAAGATCGAGCCCGGAACCTGGGTTACTTTGTTGCCTCCGTTGGAACAATCACTTGTCGTCGCCCCCTGCCAATACGATAAAAATGGTATTTCTCGCGGTGCAAGCAACACCTAGTTCCGTACCGTGCAATAGTCGTCCTACAAGGAGAGAAGCCCGTGGACCGTCTCCAGTCGATGCAGATCTTCGCCCGCGTGGTCGAAATGCACAGCTTCACTCGTGCTGCGGACAGCCTGTTCCTGCCCAAGTCTCGGGTCACGCGAGCCCTGAAGGACCTGGAGAAGTTCCTGGGCGCCCGACTTCTGCAGCGGACCACGCGCCACATCAGCCTGACCCCGGAGGGAGCGCTGTACTTCGAGCACTGCAAGCGGTTGCTCGCGGACATCGAAGGCGTCGAGTCGAGCTTCCCGGGACGGGCCGGGCAGCCTCGCGGCTGCCTTCGAGTCGACATGACGCTCTCGCTCGCGCGCTTGGTCGTCCTGCCTTGCATCAAGGACTTCCAGACTCGTTTCCCGGACGTCGAACTCACGCTGACGGCGTCTGATCGCACGGTGGAGCTCGTGCAGGAGGGCATTGATTGCGTCATTCGAGCGGGGACCCCCGAAGACTCCGCCACGCTCGTTGCCAAGCGCATAGGCTCGTTCGAATGGGTGACCTGCGCCTCGCCGGAATACCTGGCCCGTCACGGCACGCCAAAATCGCTGGAGGATTTGGCGAACCACGAGGCGGTTGGCTACCTGTCCAGCCGCACCGCGCGCACCCTGGATTGGAATTTCGAGGTGAATGGCGAGCACCGCAGCGTCAGGATGCGAGAACGTCTCATCGTCAACGATACGGATGCCTACGTGACATGCGGCCTCGAAGGCCTTGGGCTCATCCGTGCGGGGAGCTACATGGTGCGGCCCTACCTTCTGAGCGGCCGCCTTCGGCAGGTGCTCGCCGACTACGCGTCGCCGACTGTGCCGCTTTCGGTCCTATACCCCCAGAATCGTCAGTTGTCCCCGACCGTGCGAGCGTTCGCAGACTGGGTTGCAGAAGTCGTGCGCAGGGAGGAAGCCGGATGGCGGGTCGACTCCTACGAGTCCGCACGATGGCAAGCTTAGTCCCAGGATACCTGACGCTCGCTTTCATATGTCATGCGGCTGGTTGTGCACGCCGTTGTTCAGTCGCCTGAACATTCAATTCGTCGTCCGGGTCTTTATCGAGTTCTGGAACATGCTCAGAATTCGCGCTCAAGGTCGTGGGTGCTGTGTCGCTTGACGCTCAAAGCCACTTGGCGGGAAAAGGACGCGGCGAAGCCCATGGGTCGGTCACCAGACCGCCAAGAAATTCGACGAGAGGGCGCTTTGCGCGCCTTCGCGCGTCAGTCAAAAAAAGGAATCTCTCATGGCCGCGTATGACTACGATCTGTTCGTGATCGGAGGTGGCTCGGGCGGCGTGAGGGCCGGGCGTGTTGCTGCCGCGCTGGGCAAACGTGTCGCGATCGCGGAAGAGCACCGGTTCGGCGGCACCTGCGTCATTCGGGGCTGCGTTCCCAAGAAGCTTTTCGTGTACGCCTCCCAGTATCGCGAGCACTTCGAGGATGCTGCAGGGTACGGATGGAAAGTCAGCGAGACCGCGTTCGACTGGGGCACCTTGCTTGCCGCCAAGGACAAGGAAATCCAAAGACTCGAAGGCTTGTACCGGCGTGGGCTCGAGAGCAACGGCGCCCGGATCATCGACAGCCGCGCCGAGTTGGTCGACGCGCACACCGTGCGCCTGGTGCAGACCGGCCAGACCGTCACCGCCGACACGATTGTCATTGCCACAGGCGGCACGCCGAACCCCCATGCAGCGCTCCCTGGCCATGAGCTGTGCATCTCGTCCAACGAAGCTTTCGATCTTCCGCAACTGCCGCGCTCGATACTGATTGCCGGCGGCGGCTACATCGCGGTCGAGTTCGCCAATGTGTTCCACGGCCTTGGTGTGGCTGTAACGCTCATCTACCGCGGCAAGGAAATCTTGTCGCGTTTCGATCACGACCTGCGCCAGGGCTTGCACAAAGCCATGGTCGACAAGGGCATCCGCATCATTCTCACCGACGTCATGGAGAAGGTGGAACAGAAGGTTGACGGCAGTTTGTTGGTCAGGACGATGTGCGGCGAGTCGATCTCGGTCGACACCGTCATGCTGGCGCTCGGCCGCGAGCCGAACACGCAGGGGTTGGGCCTGGAAGCTGCCGGCGTGAAGGTGGATGGGCTTGGCGCGATCGTCGTGGACGATTACTCCCGCACAAATGTGCCCAACATATTTGCGCTGGGAGACGTCACCCACCGGGTGCAGCTGACACCCGTCGCCATCCATGAAGCCATGTGCTTCATCGAGACCGAGTACAAGAACAATCCGACCTCGCCCGATCACGACCTGATTCCCACGGCCGTTTTTTCGCAGCCGGAGATCGGCACCGCGGGTCTGTCGGAAGAAGAGGCCGCCAAAAAGTACTCCGAGATCGCGGTCTATCGCGCCGAGTTCCGTCCGATGAAGGCGACGCTCTCGGGCCGCACGGAAAGGATGCTCATGAAGCTCATCGTCGACGCCGCAAGCCGCAAGGTGGTCGGCGCCCACGTCCTCGGTCACGAGGCCGGCGAGATGGTGCAGTTGCTCGGCATCTCCCTGAAGGCAGGGGCCACGAAGGATGACTTCGATCGGACCATGGCTGTCCACCCCACTGCAACCGAGGAACTCGTGACCATGTACCAGCCGAGCTACCGCGTCAGGGACGGCGTGCGCGTTTGAACCTTGATGGCTCGAGTGCGCCTTGCGGCGCGGACCGCTTTCACCCGATTCGCTCAGGACCACGGATGAACAAATTTTTGGCGATGGAAGTGTTTGTCCAGGTCGTGGACACCGGCGGATTCACCCGCGCGGCCGAGAACATGAAACTTCCCAAAGCGACGGTGTCAACCTTGATCCAGTCGCTGGAAGGTTCGCTGTCGGTCAAGCTTCTGAACCGGACCACCCGGCACGTCAGCGTCACCGCTGAAGGCGCCGCCTTCTACGAACGCTGCATGCGCATTCTGTCGGAGGTGCGCGAAGCCGAGGACTGCGTGTCTCAAACAAGGGGCAGCCCCGCGGGAAGGCTGCGTATCGACGCCCCCACCGGCCTGGCCAGCGAGGTGATCATTCCCGCGCTTCCCGACTTCGTCGAGCGGTATCCGGACATCCGGCTCGAACTGGGTTGCAGCGACCGGCAGGTGGACCTGGTCGAGGAAGGGGTAGATTGCGCGATTCGCGGAGGCCGTCGCCTGACCGATTCCAGTCTGATCGCGCGCCGCGTCGGCACGATGCACTACACCACTTGTGCCTCGCCGGCCTACCTCAAACGCCATGGCCGGCCCATGCATCCCAACGATCTGGTACACCACAGCTGCGTCAATTATTTCTCCGCACGTTCGGGCAAGATGTTCGATTGGTACTTTAAGAAGGACGGCGAGAAAATCCAGGTCGCCTTGTCCAGTCACATCGCATTGAGCGACAGCTATGCGTACACGGCTGCAGGGCTGGCCGGGTTGGGTATCGTGCAGATGGCAGACTTCCTGATGGCGCCAATGCTCAAAGACGGGCGGCTCGTATCCGTCCTGGACGACTGGACCAACGAACCACTGCCGATCCACGTGGTGTATCCGCAGAACCGCCACCTTTCGGCCAAGGTGCGTGTGTTCGTCGAGTGGGTAGCGCAACTGTTCTTGAACCACGCCACCATGCGCTGACGAAGGGCTGCCACCCGCCGGCACAGGCAAGAACTTGCGGCCACCGGGGACGAAGCGAAAGGCGCTTCCTGCAGGGGCTTACTTGCCGGGCAGTTGCTGGTACGTTTCGACCACGCGGGCCGAATACGTGAGCGCCGCTCCAGCGTTCATCGCAATGGCCACGCCCAGTGCCTCGGAAACTTCCTCGAGCGAGGCGCCAGCCTCCGCGGCCTTCTTGGTATGCACGGCGATGCAGCCGTCGCAGCGCGTGGTGACGGCGACGGCCAGGGAGATCAGTTCGTGGATCTTGGGCTCCAGATGGCCAGTTTTTGCGGCGGCGTTGTCCAGGGCCGCCATCCCGCGCATCACGTCGGGACTTTGCTTGGCGAAATCGCCCACGCGCTCCAGCAGGGACGTCCGGTAGCCGTTCCAATCTTGCATCATGATCCTTGTTCCTTTTCTAGGGTTGTGGGTGCCGGCGCCAACCTGGCGTCCGGCGGGAATGGAAGAAATTTCGCTGTCCCAAATCACGCCGGGATGGCGCGCGCAGCGGCCAGTCGCTCAATCAAAGGCTTTGCTGCACATCAGCGTCTCGTAGTCGGTGTAGCCCTCAGCTCCCTGGCTGTAGTAGGTCGCCACCTCGTCCTTGGTTAGGGGTGCGCCGTGGCGCAGGCGCCAGACCAGGTCAGGGTTGGCCAGGAAGGGACGTCCGAAGCTGATCGCATCGGCCAAGCCGGTGTCGAGGTCGGCCTTGGCGCGCGCCACGTCGTAGTCGCTGTTGAGCACCAGGGCGCCCTTGAAATGCCTGCGAATCTGGGGCGACAGTCTGGGGACGTCGGTTGCGCCAAATGTCCCGTCCGGGCCAGGCTCTCGCAACTCCAGGAAGGCGATACCGATAGCGTTCAGCATCTCCGCCGCGGCGGTGAACAGCGGCGCCGGGTTGCTGTCGTCCACGCCGTAGCTCTCGCCATTGGGCGACAGGCGCACGGCCGTGCGATCGGCGCCCACCTCGTCTGCAACGGCCTGCGTGACCAAGCGCAGCAACCGCACCCGGTTGTCGATGCTGCCGCCGTATTCGTCGGTCCGGGCGTTGGTTCCGTCCCGCAGGAATTGATCGAGCAACTGGCCATTGGCGGCGTGGATCTGAACGCCGTCGAAGCCCGCGGCCATGGCGTTGCTTGCGGCGCTGACGTAGTCGGAGATCAGGCTTGGGATTTCCTCAGTCGCCAGCGGTCTTGCGATTTCGAACGGCATCTTGCCTTCATAGGTGTGCGCATCTCCCGGCATGGCCGTGGCACTGGCCGATACAGGCTGACGGCCCGTCACGGCCGAGTGGGCCATGCGGCCCATGTGCCAAAGCTGCGCGAAGATGAGCCCGCCTTTGTCATGCACCGCCTGCGTGACGGGCATCCAGGCCATGACCTGCTCGGCGGACCACAGTCCCGGTGCATAGGGCCAGCCAACGGCCTGGCGCGAAATGCCAGTGGCCTCTCCGATGATCAACCCGGCCGTGGCGCGCTGCGCGTAGTAGTCGGCCATGATCGGCGTCGGCACATGGTCGCGGGTGGCGCGCGCCCGGGTCAGGGGCGCCATGAAGGTGCGATTGGACGCGTTGAGCGCGCCCAGCGCGATGGGATCAAAAAGTGTCGGCATGAAGGTTCCTCGGGAGGGCTTGGATTTCAGTCGTTCGCCAGCAGGCCTTCGGCTTGCAAAGCCGCGCGCACACTTGCCCGTTGCTCCATGCGTGCCATGAACTTCTGGATGGAGGCATAGCCGGTGACGTCGATCCTTACCCGCGACGGCCATGACAGGACGTTGTAGAGATACGCATCGGCGACCGAGAATTGCGCGCCCAGGACGTAGTCGTTCCGGGACAGGTGCTCGTCGATGTATTCGAACTTGCTGGTCAGGTTGCCATCCGCAAATCTTTTCTTCGTTACTTCATCGAGGAATGGCGAAAACATCACGGCCATGCCCTTGTGCAGATCGCTTGCCACGAAATTGAGCCACTCCAGCGCCGTGTAGCGCTCGCGGGTTCCGAAGGGTGGCAGGAGTTTGGCGGCCGGGTTCTTGTCTGCGATCCACTGCAGAATGACCGCCCCCTCGGTGAGCAGGTCGCCGTCGTCCATCTTCAGCACAGGGATGAAGCCCTTGGGCGATACCTTGAAGTAGTCGCCTTCGACCGTCGTCTTGGTTTTGAAGTCGACCTTGATCAGGTCGTACGTCTGTCCTGCCTCGCGCAACGCGATTTGAGAAGCAAGCCCGCAAGAGCCGGGGGAGTAATACAGTTTCATACTTAAAAAAGTCTTGGTGGTTGAAAAGCGCAGCCGTTAACAGCGGCTTGCTGGACTGGAAAATTGCCTAGATGCTTGCGTGCGCCGCGGGGACGTCCATGCGGCAGCTCCAAGGGCGAAGGCATCGCCCTGGGAGACACGGTTGAATCTTTGAGAGCCCGGACCAGGGCGCGCGACGCGTGCGGGGAGCGTGGTCGTGCAGCCTTGGGGCTGGGCGCGCTGACTATTCGCCCTGCTGTAGTGACTCGAAGTCCTTGGCGTCGTGGCGTTCGCGAAGGAAGGTGCCCGGCTCTCCGGAAACGCGGTTGACGACCCTGCCGCGCGCAACTGCGGGGCGAGTTGCTATCGCCCTGTACCAGCGCAGCAGATGCGTGTATTCCTCGACGGCCAGGAACTCGTGCGTGTTGTAGACGCCATAGAGGCTGCCTGGATACCACGGCCAGACCGCCATGTCCGCGATCGTGTACTGATCCCCAGCGAGGAACTCGTGCGTGGCCAGATGCGTGTCCAGCACATGCAGTTGCCGTTTGGTCTCCATCGCGTAACGGTCGATTGCATACTCGATCTTTAGCGGTGCATAGGCGTAGAAGTGGCCCAGTCCTCCGCCGACAAAGGGGGCCGAGCCCATCTGCCACATCAACCAGTTGAACGTCTCCGTCCGCGCCCGACCTTCGGTCGGTAGGAATGCGCCGAATCGTTCTGCAAGATGAACGAGGATGGAACCGCTCTCGAAGACGCGCGTGACTGGATCCGTGGAGTGATCAACGAGCGCCGGAATCTTGCCATTGGGATTGATGTCCACGAAGCCGTTTCCGAATTGATCGCCTTTGAAGATATCGATCAGCCACGCGTCGTATTCGGCGCCCCGATGCCCTGCCGCCAGAAGCTCCTCCAGCATGATTGTGATCTTCTGTCCGTTCGGGGTCCCCTGCGAGTACAGCTGCAGAGGATGCTTGCCGACCGGCAACTCCTTCTCGAACCTCGCGCCGGAAACCGGGCGATTGATGCTGCCGAACGTACCGCCATAGTTCTTCGGGCTCCAGACTTTGGCTGGAACATAGTCGGAAGGTTGATTTGGAAATATGGAATCGGTCATCGGTTGCTCCGTGTGAGACAGGTATCCGGAATTAGGCGGTTCGAGGTGGCGAATTCAATGGGTGAGCATCTAGTGACTTGCATACTTTGATCGTTGCGTTACTCAGAAGGATCGTCGTCACTCTCGAATTGCGTTGTCGGCACTGCCGGGTCGACCACCATGAGCACAGCAATGGCGGAAGTGAGATCCCCGATGCTCAAGCTTTTTAGATACTTTTTTAAAGAATAGTTAGCCGATTGACTGGTTTCTCACCGCATGCAAAAAATTCTACAGAGTCGGTTAAATTGATAAACCAGTTGAAGACGAATTCACCGTTCAGTCAGCGGAACAGTGCCAACGGAGATCCAGACTGCTTCCGATTTCGGTGCGCTGGTCTTGTGCAGGCTGTGCGGCCATCGGGTTGCACGAACGCTGGATTCGCTTGGTATGCGAGGTAACCCCGTGCCGAGCCGCTCTGGACAACGCGCAAGGCCGCATTCTTCGGAAGGACAGGGGTCGGCAGTTCGCGATTACAGGCTGAGCTCAAGTTCCGGGCCCACGGCCCAAGAGACGCACGTGCACATTCCGCCGACGCGCAGGCCGGGGGAAAGAGTGTCACGGTGGATGGGCTGTCCTCGCACGACCTCTGTGAGGCACGAGCCGCAGACGCCACGGCGGCATTCGTAGCTTGTCCAAACGCCCGCGGCAAGCAACGCATCAAGCAACGACGTACCGGGGGCGACGTCCAATGTCAAACCTGACTGTGTGAGCGTCACGCGCAGCGGTGCGTCCGTCGCGTCGGCAGCCATGCCGAAGCTCTCGGCGTGGATGCGGTGCGTCTCCCAGCCGAGTCCGCGGGAAGCTGTGCGCACCGCATCAGTGAGGCTCGTCGGGCCGCAGACATAGACATGCGCTCCCGCCGGTTGCTCCGCAAGGAGCTTTCGCAGGTCCAGGCCGGCACGGCCGATGTGAACGGACATCTGCAGGCTTGGCGGTTTTGGCCACTGCCTCGACGAATCGCGGACTACCTGGTGCAGTGCGAAGCTGCGTTCTTGGGCGCTGAGCCGAAGAGCCATGCTAAGCAATGGCGTGATGCCGATGCCACCGCCGAGCAGCAAAACATGAGGTGCTCCGGTGTCCAGCGCGAACTCGTTGGCTACCGCCAGCAGGCTCAGGCGATCGCCCACCATGAGCCGGTCATGCACGAAGTGCGTGCCGCCCAGGCTGTTCGCCGTGCGCAGCACGCCGATCTCGTAGTGCGTGGGCGCCGAGTCGGCGTCAAGGAGCGAGAAGCGTCGCACACGGCCATCCAAGTCCAGCACGACGTGCGCGCCCGGCTGCGAAACGGGCAGGGACCCTCCATCGACGCGCTGCAGTCTCAGCTTGACAGTGTCCGCAGCAACCATCTCTTTGCCGACGACAATCAATTCAAGCGGTTCCACGTTGATAGCTCAAGGATTGAAAGGCGAAGCCTCGATGAGGCGCCAGCGCAACGGTCGGTTGAGTGGGGAGATGCGCCAGGACTCAAGGGTGAATTCGATCCACCGCCGCGTGCCACCGGTCGATTCGGCCTCGTCGAGCACATCGAAGCAGACCCGTGCGCGCCCGTTCAATTGCAGTTGGTGCACCCCGTCTTCATTGGGCATGACAAGGCCGCAGCGCGAGTCCACGGCGAGGTTGCCCAGCGTATTGAACATGCTGTTGCCGTTGTAGTCCGGAATACGCAGCACGTTGCCGACGATCTGCACGAAACCGGGCCGGCCGCCGCGATGCGACACGTCGGCTTCGCCGGACGGGCCAAGGCTCGCAATGAACAGCGTGTCTGCGGCGGTGATCCATTTCGCGACCGCCCCGTCAAGTGCAGAGCCCGCCACTGGCAGCGCCGGCGGCCACGCGGTATCGGGGCTGTCGAATTCCGGCTCGCGCTTTTGGATGTACCGGGGGCAGACCGGAAAGGCCTGCCCCACCGTCACGTCGAGCAAATTGGCCGACACCGAGGCGACGTGCCCGTTCACTCGCAAGCGCCTGCGCGTCTGCAAGTCGATGAGCAACACAGCGATCGACTGGCCTGCTTCTAGCGTGCCGATCGGCGCAGCAACTCGCAAGTGATCATGTGGATCATCGAGCGCCATGCGCAGACCGGCGAGTTCGTCTACGGTCTGCACGAAGCCGGGCTCGCCGGTCAACAGACTGGCACTGACGGAGCCGCCCTCGTCGGCCGCGCCGATGACACACCACCGCTGCTGGGCGACGAAGTTGCTGGCGGCAGCCGGGATGTGCGCAGAGATGTTGCGCCCATTGAGCAGCGCGATGGCGCGCTCTCCGGTCCGCTCCTGCACCATCCGCTCGCCAGGATGAAAGAGGGTGTCGTCCATGTCGTCGATCCGAAGCTCGAGCGCGTGCCGTTAGAAAGTCACGAGGCGGTGGCCGGCGTCGAGGTGTTGCGACAGATCCAGCACGCCGGTCGTGCCGGGGATCGACTTGTCGCGAACAAGGTTGATGCCCGTCGGCGCAAGGCTGCCGGCTGCGCCGAAGACGTCGGCGCAGCCGCCACAGGCCACGATTCGATCCAAAACGGCCTCGTAGAGCGCATGGGCAGGATGCTCTGGTTGCGCGAGTTCTGCGGGCCAGCGAACGCCCGCACCTTGAAAGACGAGATCGAAGTCCCGTTGCTTTTCCTTCAGCTCATAGGCGAGAAACAGGGCGTTGAAGACGCGGCCCAGGGCCTCCTCACTGCCGGACTTGGGATCGGAGAAGACAACGATGATGGTTTTCACAGGGTTTCCTTTCGATGGCGGCGATGACTGGAGGTAGATGAGGTGCCGCCTCGAAGGCAAATTTATTGCTCCAGATGGAATAGATAAATGCCAGGAAAGCCATTTAAGTACTGCGCGAGGCGCAGTAATCTGGGACGCATGGATCTCCTGCATGCAATCGAAGTCTTTATCGCCATTGCCGAGCGCGGGAATCTGACCCGCGCCGCTGAAGCCCTATCTCAGTCGCTGCCCAGCGTCGTTCGCACGCTGGCCGCGCTGGAGAATCACCTCGGCGTGCGGTTGTTCAACCGCACGACACGGCGGGTAATCATTACGGAAGAGGGTTTGGCGTATCGCGATCACGCGATGGCCATTCGCATGGCCATTGCCGAATCAGAGCAAGCAATGAGCAGGGCCCAGGCCGAACCGACTGGGAGTCTCACCCTGACGGCCTCCGTCAGTTTCGGCGAACTGCACGTTGCCCCGCTCGTTGCAAGCTACTTGAAGCTTCATCCGCGCGTGGACATGCAGTTGCTTCTGCTGGACCGTGTCGTCAATCTCATCGAAGAAGGCGTCGACTTGGCAGTTCGTATTGCGCCACTGATCGACTCTTCGCTCGTTGCACGCCATATCACGGATGTGCGGCAGGTCGTTGCTGCGAGCCCTTCGCTGCTCGCCGCTCAGGGCACCCCAGACAATCCAAGAGATTTGGCCGGCCGGTGTTGCATCTTTTTCGGCGGCTTCGGCGATGCAGCAGTTTGGGACTTCGTGGTGAACGGGCGGCCCATGCGGGTGAAGGTCGGGGGGCGAATGACATGCAACACCGTGGGCGCCAACTTGGCTTCCTGTATTGCGGGTCAGGGATTCGGGCGCTTCTTGCACTATCAGGTGCAAGAAGCTTTCGAGCGCGGCCAACTCGTTCCGGTGCTTCAAGACCACGAGCCACCAACGCGGCCCCTCTCCTTGGTCTATCCGCGCAACCGTCATGGTTTGCCACGAATGTCAACCATGGTGGAACATCTCTATTCAGGACTTCGCGAACGTCTAGGGTATCCAAGAAATGGGCGTCATCAGCCGTCGTGCGTTGCGAAAGTCAGCTGACCTAAACAGGACACCGTTCGCATGAGCACGCGGCGCGCCTCTCTTACGGGGCCGAGGCATCATGCGATCACCGCTGATGCCGCGCGGCCTGAGTAGCCAAAGCCACCCGCCTCATGAGGCGGAGTTTTCTGTCTCCTGGGGCTACTCAGAGTTACTGGAGATTGGAATGCTCACATCCGAAACCTCGCGGACTACCGCCGCTTCTTCCTTGCCAGGGGTCCTCCATCCGGTCGTTCAACCTGGCCGCCGCTGTCGTTTGGGATAGCGAGTGAGTGCTGGGGTCCCCGCGTTTCTGACAGTGATCTCTAGTTTGACCAGAACTTGCAGCATCGACCGCGGCCATATGCAGCCATCACGTGGTTGAGTTTGGCCGAGGCCTCCCGGGATGTTGGCGCGACGTGTCAGGTAAGCTGTAGCCGGGAAACTTGATAGCAAGCCCTACGTCCGACACATAAGGACGGATACTTGGCAAGAATTTGTGTTCGATGTTGGGAGAAGCATGGCGCGCATCCGTCGGCTTGAAATCCGCAATTTTCGCTCGATCAAGACACTCGATTGGGCTCCCTCTGCAGGCATCAACTGCCTTATCGGCCCCGGTGACGGTGGCAAGTCGACCATTCTGGACGCTATCGACCTATGCCTAGGCGCGCGGCGCAACGTGGGAATCGCCGACACGGACTTCTATGGGCTTGTCGTCACGGAGCCCATCCTCATCGCTGTGACCCTGGGGGGCCTATCTGACGAGCTGTTGAGTCTGGAGACCTACGGCGAGTTTCTGCGGGGGCACGACGCAGCGACAGGGCATATCGAGCCCGAACCCAGAGCTGACATCGAGACGGCGTTGACGCTACGCCTGGAGGTTGGCGCAGACCTGGAACCGGCGTGGATGCTGTACTCAGATAGAGCACAAGAGCAGGGGCTGGAGCGTGGCCTCGCCTGGAAGCATCGCGCCGCGCTGGCCCCCGCGCGCATCGGCAATTACGGCAGCAGTCATTTGTCTTGGAGCCGGAGCTCCGTGCTCAACAGATTGACTGACGAGCGTCCCGATCTGGGTGCCGAGTTAGCTCGTGCAGCGCGGGACGCGAGGACAGGGTTCGGCAACCAGGCCAGTGTTCAATTGGCAGAAACCCTTCAGGTCGTGACGCGTACCGCCACGGCGCTGGGTGTGCCGGTGGGCCAAGCCCAGGCCATGCTGGACGCGCATGCGGTCTCTATCGGCGATGGTGCGATCGCGCTGCACAGCCAGACCGGCATCCCGCTGCGCTCACTGGGGACGGGATCCGCGCGCCTGCTCGTGGCCGGCCTGCAGCGCGAGGCCGCTCAGGCGGCCACTATTGCGCTTGTGGACGAGGTCGAATTTGGCCTGGAGCCCCACCGGCTTAAGCGCCTGCTGGATTCCTTGGGAGCCAAGGACGCGAACCTGCCCCTTCAGGTGTTCATGACAACGCACTCGCCCGTTGCGGTGCGCGAGCTCTCCGGAAACCAGCTGTTCATCGTCAGGTGCGAAGGCGATCGCCATGTGGTCCGCCCCGCAGGCGTGACCGATGAGGTGCAAAGCATCCTGCGCACGGATCCGGAAGCCTTTCTGGCGAAATCCATCCTGGTCTGCGAAGGGGCCAGCGAGATCGGACTCGCGCGAGGGCTCGACCAGTTTGGCGCGGAGGACAACAATCACACGTCCTTCTTCTCCCTCGGCGGTGCGTACGTCAACGCGGGCGGCAGCACGCCGGACCTGTGCCTGCAGAAGGCGCTTGTCTTGCGCCGGTTGGGCTACAACGTGACTGCGTTTATCGATGCGGACAAGGCGCCCGGGCCCGCGCTTCTTGCGACGCTTGCCGCCGAGGGCGTTGGCCTGCTCACTTGGCGAGCAGGCCGCGCGTTGGAGGACGAACTGTTCATGTGCATGACGGACGCAGTAATCGATGCTCTGCTGCACTACGCAATCGAACGTATCGGCCGTGACGACGTGGCCGAGCACATTCGGTCCAAGTCCGAAGGCCAGTGGACTCTCGAAGCCATTGAGGCTGAAAGAGCAGCGCAGGGCATCTATCCGGCGGCGACACGTGAGCTCTTGGGCCGTGCAGCTCGGGTCAGCAAGAACGGCTGGTTCAAGTCCGTATCTGCCTATCAGCATGTCGGCCGCAGGATCGTCGGACCACATCTGCGGAACGCGGAACCAGGATTCGTCGATGTGATGAATCGGCTGTGGGCATGGACCCATGCCGCCTGAACTCGACCTGCTTGCAGTCGCTCGCGGGTCGGTCACTGCGCCGGCGGGTTGCGGTAAGACGCAGCTCATCGCCGATACACTGGCCGCTCACACGGGCAGCAAGCCCATCTTGGTCTTGACCCACACCAATGCCGGTGTCGCGGCATTGCGGGCTCGCATGGCAAGGGCGGCTATCCTCAGCTCGACCTACCGAATCTCGACGATCGACGGGTTCGCGATGAGGCTTGCAGGGAAGTTTCCGCTGCGCAGTGGCCTTCCTGCTCAAGCGCTGGAACTTGCCAATCCGGGCCAAGACTATCCCGCAATTCGAGAAGCAGCGGCCAACCTGCTGCAGGCCGGACACATCAACGCGCCACTGCGGGCCACGTATGCAAGGCTCCTGGTCGACGAATACCAGGACTGCAATGCAGCGCAACACCGACTGGTAGCCTGGGCTGCGGAAATCCTGCCAACGTGCGTGCTCGGCGACCCCATGCAGGCGATTTTTGGGTTCGGTGGCAATCGCTTGGTCAACTGGCAAGCCGATGTCGAGACGCAGTTTCCTTCGGTCGGCATGCTGCAGACTCCTTGGCGGTGGCGGCAGGCTGGGGCCGAGGAACTGGGGCAATGGCTGCTGAACACGCGCACGTTGCTTCAAGCCGACCAGTCTGTGGAACTGCGGGGAGCGCCAGCTGCAGTCCAATGGGTGCAATTGGACGCGGCGACGGCCGAAGAGCAGCGCCGGGCCGCAGCGAGGACGCGCGGGCATAACGCGCAGGACAGCGTGCTCATCATCGGCGACGCGATGAATGTCCGCGGGCGCTACCAGTTGACCAGCCAGACACCCGGTGCGACGGTTGTCGAGCGCGTCGACCTTGTCGAGTTCGTCCAATTCGCACGAACATTTGACCCCGCGGGCGCCAATCCGCTGGAACAAGTAGTCGAGTTCGCCGCGAGCCTAATGACCGGCGTCGGTGCAGCTGCGCTACTGCAACGTGTGCAGGTTCTCCTGCATGGAAGGCCTCGCAATCCCCCGACGCCCATCGAAGCTGCAGCTGTTGCATTCGCGCGAGATCCCAGCATTGCTGGGGCCTCTCGCCTGTTGCAGGCGTTCACCCGACAGCCCGGGACGCATGTTTACCGTCCCGAAGTTCTGCGCTGCTGTCAGGCTGCGATGCATGTAGCCGCTCCTGGCACTTGCTCCTTGTACGCTGCAGCACTCCAAGCGCGCGAGCGTCAGCGTCACATGAGCCGGCCGGTTGCGCGACGGGCCGTCGGTAGCACACTCTTGCTCAAAGGACTCGAGGCGGATGTGGCGGTCGTGCTCGAGCCGCAGGCCATGACTGCCCAACACCTCTATGTTGCGCTGACTCGAGGTGCGCGCCAGGTTGTTGTGTGCTCATCCACCAGCACACTGACGCCGCGCGCGGCCGGTTGATATCGTGACACCAACTTGTTGCGTGGACGCATGGACAGCGGGGCGCTACAGGGCAAAGTTGAACGCCTGCTTTCGGCTCACGATTTGAGTAGGCTGTAGAACCGCTGTGGTCGTCATGTGTTGAATTCCACCGATCTCTGACCCGAGGTCAATTTTCGGTGGCAATCAACAAGGGGGGCCACCCTCTCGTGAAGGATGCGCTGTCTCGATGGCTTGCCAGGGGAGGTGCGCGCCGTCTGGGCGGCTCGGTCCGGCTTGTCGAATCAAGTCGCTCGCCCGTTCGTGCAGTCCACGATCCATGATTGAACCGCGCTCTCTGACCATGCCGCGGTGCGCTGTCCGGTTTTCACCGATCGCGGGAAGGTGCCCCTGCGCATTTGTTCGTAGATGGCTGACCTGCGCAGGCCGGTGAGGCGCTCGACTTCAGGCAGTCTCAGAAGCCTGTCGGGGAAGCGCCTGATTGTCTGGGGCGGCCGCATCGTTGAGTCGGAGCAGAGGAGCGTGAGCGCCTCCTGCAGCAGACGAGCCGCCTGCAGGGCTCGTTGAGTGATGGGGTCGGCGGCGACGAACGCGCTCGATTCATGGTTGGTTTGGGCTCGCATGGGCTTTGCCTTTCGGTTCTTCCGCAGCGTGTCTAATGCCGTTGCGGGACGTCCGTAGGTTGCCAGGGTTGTCTGTTGAGACCGACTCGCTTTAGCGATGCGAGGCGTACCGGAGCGGAGGAGTGCGAATCGAAAAGGGCGTTCAGCACATGGTAAATATCGTGCCCTCTGACCAATGTGGGTGTTGGGCCGATACCTTCAATTTCCTTCCTTCTTCCTTTGCAGCAGAAATGCCTTGCGCTCGGCTCGTGCTTCGGCGACTTGCTTCAGTTCGGCATAGGACTTTGCGTGGAGAACCGCTCCGCTGGGGTTCTTCACGTTCGGGTTCACGACCACGGCGAAGTAGGTGGGCGGCGATTTGGTTCCTGCATCGCGGAAAATCTGTACCCGCATGCCGCTGTGCACATACTCTTCGACGACCTGATCATGGTCCGAGGGTTCCGAGTGCGGAATCTGTGCCTTCACATGACGCGCTCCATCTTCCCCAGCGATCGGGTAGACGGTCAGCTCCAAAACCCGGGCATTCAAGCCCACCTGAATTGCCGATCGCAGTGCGGCCTTGGTTGCGTCAGCACCCTGATCCGCGAGCGGGTTCATTTCGATGAGAACGTGCGCAAGGATTCGGCGGTTTTCGGCCATGTCGGGTTCCGATCGTTTCTGCGAAGGTTGGTGATGTGGTCTGGGGCGGCGCCTCACGCCGGCCACCAAAGCGGCCGTTCCGGCTGCGCCGCTTCGGCACGCAATGCGTCGGCCAGTTCATGCAGCGGGTCCTTGAGGCTGCTTCGCACGAGTGCGATCCATATGCGCAATGCGTCATCCTCGGGTTGATCACGGGCGATCCCCTCCAGGCGTGACAGCACGTCCAGAGCACTGTGATAGGTCGCCAGGGACTGGCCGACCGCGACGGCGCGAGGCAGCTGATTCGCCCGCGCTTCCCGGCGCTGCGCATGCGCCTGCTCTGCGGCCATCGCGATGTCGTGTGCCCGGGCTGCTTCCCGCTCCTGCTGTCGTCGGATGGCGGCTTCTTCGGCCAGCAGCTTGGACCTGAGTGCTTCGGCTTCCGGGAATGCGATCAGGGCGCGCGTGATCTCCGGGAGTTGCTGCTCCAGCTGTTCGCGGCTGCCTGTCCACTGGCGGGCGATGACGTGCCAGTCTCTCTCCAGCTTCAGCTTGTAGCTGTCGAGGGGCTTGTACTCATCTCGATGAAAGAGGAAATCCTGGCGCTTGGGTTGCGCAATCTTCTCCACCTGTTCGGAGAAGTTCAGCCTGATGGCGCCGCCCGCGCGCCGGATCTCAACCGTGTTCGATGCGTCTCCCCGGCCAGCGATGACCTGGCAGCCTCCGGCGATCAGTCCCCGGATGAGCGCTTCGTGGAAACGCAGAATCCAGTCGATGTGGGCCAGGGTCGCGGTGATGCGCAGGCAACCGCTGCCGGCGACGTACCGGCCCGAAGACATCTTGTGGCTCGACATGCCGCCGAAGAAGGGCTTGCGCAGTCGCCTGGCTTCTTCCGCCTGCACCGCCAACTTCGCCTCATCGCGCTCGATGGACTGGAAGAAGCGAGCGGTCTTCGCCACCAGCGGGTGGCAATGGTCGAGTGAGGGCGGTACCTCGATGGGCTGCAGCACAATGGCGTCCCTGGCCCGGGAAAACGCTTGCTGGACCTGCTGAATCCTCATGGCGTCGGAGGAGCGGGCCGCCGTGGTGTCTTTCTCCGGCAGGTGGATTTCGTGATCGACGTCGGAAGGCGGCAGCGGGGCCTGCACACAGATCTTGCCGGCCGCGAGACGGGTCCAATAGCCAACTGGTGGAACAGGGATGTTGTATCGGCGGCAGAGCTTGGAGAGTCCGACATCGGACAGGCCGAGATTCGGCCCCAGATGGCGAAGCGGTGTCTGCCAGACCAAGGCATACAGTTCGGATCGTTTCACGCACATCTCCATCGTCAGACAAAACGAAGGCTCCCGGCCAAACCGATGAGCGTCGCCGAGCCGTCGCCGGCGGGTGGGCTGTTGACGCAGACGCTCAAGAGCACACTGGCGCTGGCGGAGCTGCCGGCGCTTGATCACCCGACCATGGCCGGGGCCGAAGATCCTGTTGTTTGCGGAACTCGGGCTGCCCTTATTCGCGAAGTCCCCACTCTCCGGCGGGACGCACGGCCAGTTTCGGCTTCGACCTTCGCGTGGCGAACGGCATAGTCGAGCAGGTCTACCACCTGCTGGGGTCGCTCACGCCGGCCATGGGCGTGGAAGGCCACGAGGTAGAAACAGGCCGCCAATATCAATGGCATCCACAGGTACATGTTGCTGTCGTACTTGAGCAATGTCGACGCCGCCATGGCTGACGCCGTCAATGCGGGGAACAGGCCGAGCTTTCGCAAGTCGCCTGTGAGCAGGCCGACCCGCCCATCGAAGATGTCCCATCGGTGGCGGTACTGCAGCAGCGCATATTCCAGCGTCGCCTTGTCGTAGCTGCCGAACTGGGTCAGGAAGTCTGCATCGGCCTGAATGTCGAGCTTGATGCGCGCGAGCAGCCCGGGAAACCGTTGCCTGCGATGACGCCAGAGCAGATGCCCCACATTGAAGGTGGCGGTCAGCAGATAAGCCAGTCCAAACAGGAGCATGACGGTATAGAGCGGGGAGACGCTGGCAGCGAGCTTTTGCGAGGGCCATGCGTGCCGCCCCCATGCGGCACTCAGCAGTAGTGCCATGGTGGCCAAGTAGCCGCAGAGGATCGCCTTTTCCAGGCGACGCATTTGCGCAGAGGGCTGAAACGCGCTGTCTTCGCGCTGAACCAGCGTCATTTCCTGCAGCAACGAGAACAGTGGATCGAGAGAGTCGGGCTTGAGCATCGATTTTGAGTGGGCGAATCAGTTCGTCGAAATATCCGGCGAATGTCATTCTGGCTGACGCAGGGCGTCTCCGGCCGTGGCGGTGATGGCCGGCCGCGCTGTCGTGCTTGCGCATCGAGCCACCCCTGGCGTCTCGCCCCTCTGGGCTTCCATCGTTCCCTCGCGCCGCTCGGCTGACGCCTTCGGCCCGGTTCGCTGATCCGGGCCTGCGCGCTTCGCTTGCGTGGTGTCGGCGACGAAGGCGGCCATTGCCTGTCCAGCCATCTTTCCTTCCCTCATCACCTTGTCCGCGACCGTAGCGCGCGCCGGGTCGCCGTCAAGGCGCGCCAGGCCGTGTCCTCGCCTTCGGCTGCGGGCCGCACCACCCTTGGCGCTTCTTCCTTGACGGCGACCCGGCACGCGCTCCTGTGGCCGCGGGCGATGAACTCAGGAAAGACGGTGGCAACGAGGCCTACCGGGTTCTTCGTGCCGACCCCACCGGAAGACCCGAAGAGGGCTCCGAATCTAGGAATCCGGTGAGGCTGTTTTCAACAGCCAACTTCGTCAGGAGAAAGACCATGCAACTTGCATCCCGTTTCGCGAACCACTCGCCGGTGCTGCGCTCGGAAAATCCCTTGTCGGATGCCCGATCGAGCTTGCCAAGGAGACCGGCAAGGCCTGGATTGGAGCCAGCGGACGCGACCGCGCTTCCACTACGTTGTCGAGATGAAGCCCGAGCCCGGCTGGGGTCTCGAACTGTTGCGCTGGTACGACCGGGGGCACCTGCCCGCGCTGGCTGCGGCGCGGGGCTGCATACGCGCCCAGCGCTTCTGGAACAACGATGACGAGCTGGAGCGATCGCGTGCGGCCTTATTTCATGAAGCCCGTGCGCACCATGTTTGCGCTGGTGGCCTCCGCAGGGCCGTAGCTACGGCGCGGCGGATCAATCCAGCGCGAACTGGCGCTGTTCCTTCGGCGCAATGCCGGCCTGACGCACGACTTCGCGCCAGCGCGCCAGGTCCGACTTCATCCGCAGCGCGAGTGCGTCGGGGCTGCCGGGCTCGACCAGCGCGCCTTGGCTCTCGAAGCGCCGGACGACGTCCGGATCGGCCAGCACCTCGTTCAGCGCCTGATTGAGGTGCGAGACGACCGCGGCGGGCGTGCCCGCCGGCGCAAACAGTCCATACCATTGGACGACATCCACCCCAGTGACACCCAGCTCCGAAAGTGTCGGCACGTCCGGCAGGGCGGCGAGGCGTTTCGAGCCCGCCACGGCCAGGGCCCACAACTGGGCTGCGCGGATGAACGGATAGGCCGTGAACAGGCTCGGGAACATGATCTGCGAGCGGCCCTGCACCGTCTCCGCGATCGCAGGCGCGGCACCCTCGCAGGTCGTGCTGGCCATCGAAGTGCCGCTGCTGAGCTGAAAGAGCTCGGCCGCGAAATGCGGCGGCGTGCCGTCGCCGGCGGAGGCGTAGCTCAGGCTGCGGGGTGTCGTCTTCAGCCGCTCGATCAGTTGCTGCACTTGCGGTATGCCCGCGTCCGGATGGGCGACCATCAGGGTCGAGGAAGAGCCCACGAGCCCTACCGGCTCGAAATCGGCGGCCGGATCGTAGGCCAGCTTCTGCAGCGCGGGGTTCATCGCGTGGGTGCCGACATAGCCGAACATCAGCGTGTGGCCGTCCGGCGTTGCCCTGGCCACGTACTCGCTCGCGATGGCACCGTTGGCTCCGGCGCGGTTGTCGACCAGGATCTCCTGGCCGAGCAGCGGCCCGAGCTTCGCCGCGATGATGCGGGCCATCGTGTCGTTGCCGCCGCCTGCGCGCGTGGGCACGATGATCGTCAGCGCCTTGCGCGGGAACCGGGAAGTGCTCGCGGCCTGCGCCTGCGGCCGCGAGAACACGTAGTCGGGCAGGTACATCTCGCCCTGCATGATCTTGCGCGCCGTGCGCAGGAGCGCGGCGCGATCCACCGCGGCGGTGTCGCCGGTGCCCTTGAGCTCGACCTCGATGTCGATCTGCCCCGCCGGATGCAGCACGACCAGCCTGTGGGTTCCGGCGGCGCGCGCGACGCCGCTGGCGACCGTTCCCGGCAGCGCGAAGGCGCTCGCCACGCCGATTGCGCCCGTCACCGCATGCGAGGCGTGGCACTTGCGCGGCGTGAAGTAGCGCGAGGTGATGCTGTCGTCCGTATCGCCCGCGCTCACGAGCACCGGCTTTGGCACGACGCTGTCAGACACGTCGCCCAGGCCCATCCTGCGGCCCGCCTCCAGTCGCAGCGTCTCGAGGCGCTCGAGCAGTCCGATGTTGGCGTCGAGCGCGGCGGGCTTCTCGCGCCCGGTGAGGCCCAGGTCGCTGGCGCGCACGATCATCAACGGCATGGCGGCGTCGATGCAGGTCACCTCCACGCCGTCGATCGTGTCGATGCGCCTGCCGGTCGGGAAGACCTGGCCCGTGACCGCGCCCCAGGCGTCCAGAAAGTTCAGCAGGATCGGCGCCGCCGTGCCCGCCACCCCGTCGATGCGCGCATCGCCTTCGTACGTCACGCGACCGCCAGGGGTGTGCACCGTCACGTCGATGCGCGAGCCGGTGTTGACGTTGTGCACGCGAACGAGGGTGGTGCCGTTCCTGGCCGGCACCAGGCCCTGCTCGATCGCGAAAGGCGCGACGCCCGATAGCATGTTGCCGCAGTTCGGCCGCGTGTCCACTGAGCGATGCCCGACGCCCACCTGCGCGAACAGGTAGTCGACGTCGCACTCAGGCCGCGACGAACGCGAGACGATGGCCACCTTGCTGTTCAGGGTGCTTCCGCCGCCCACGCCGTCGAGCTGGAGCGGGTCGGAGGCGCCTATCGCGCCGATGAGCGCCTGGTCGCGCGCCTCGTCGCCGTCCGGCAGCCATTCGCGCAGGAAGAACGGCCCGCGCGAGGTGCCGGCGCGCATCAGCACGCAGGGAATCGATCTGTTCATGTTCAGTCCGCGCTCAATCCGCGCTGATCCTGGCGGCCTGGACCACCTTCTTCCACTTGACCTGCTCCTGCGCCACGTAGGCGCGCATCTGCTCGGGGGTCATGGTCGAGACCTCGGCGCCGTGATCCTCCAGCCGCTTGATCACGCTCTTGTCCGCGAGCACTTCGTTGAGCACCTTGTTGAGCTGCGCGACGATGGGTGCGGGCGTTTTCGCCGGCGCGAAGATGCCGTACCACTGCGAGACGTCGACATCCGCGATGCCCTGCTCCTGCAGCGTGGGAACGTCGGGCATGAGCGCTGAGCGCTTCGTGCCGGCCACGCCCAGGGCCTTGAGCTTGCCGGCCTTGACGTAGGGCACCGCCGTGAAGAGGCTCGGGAACATCACCTGGGTCTGTCCGGCGAGGGTGTCGGTGATGGCCGGTGCCGAGCCCTTGTAGGGCACGTGCAGCATGCTGGTGCCGGTCGAGAGCTTGAACATCTCGGCCGCGAAGTGCGGCGCGGTGCCGTTGCCGGCCGAGGCGTAGCTCGTCTTGTCCGGCGCGGTCTTGAGCAGGGCCACGAGTTCCTTCGCGCTGGCCGCCTTGACCGAGGGGTTGACCACCATCACCGTGGCCGATGAGCCCAGCATGCCGACCGGCTCGAAGTCCTTGACCGGGTCGTAGCGCAGCTTCTGCAGCGCCGGGTTCATCGCATGCGTCGCGATGTAGCCGAGCATGAGCGTGTAGCCGTCGGGCGCCGCGCGCATCACGTACTCGCTGGCAATGGCCCCGTTGGCGCCCGCCTTGTTGTCGAC
>Ga0157370_10001245_pt1 | contig 31803 bp, 22 predicted proteins | sample C35metaG_FD_113463 | JGI IMG/M metagenome (GOLD analysis project Ga0157370, IMG submission 113463) | Corn rhizosphere microbial communities from Kellogg Biological Station, Michigan, USA - C3-5 metaG | ecosystem: Host-associated > Plants > Roots > Rhizosphere > Soil | place: USA: Michigan...
CCCCGAACATCTCGACGTAGCGCAGCAGGATGATCGAGTCGGTCAACGTCGAGATATGCCCCTCGGTGATCGACGTGCCTCCCATCAGCGACGAGGTCGTCGATGTGAAGAGGCCCGTGATCTCCTTGTGCTTGATGAACGACGTGAACCCGATCACGAACTCCCGGAAGGCTTTGATCGTGCCGACGCGCTCGAGTGCCGAGAGGCTGTCGAGCGCCACGCGGCTCGGCTTGAAGTCCTCGACGATCTTCTGGATCGAGAGCAGCCAGTCCTCGAGCGTCGCTACCTCGGGATAGTCGCAGACGACGCGCAGCATGCCATCGCGCTCGAGTCGCTCGAAGTCGACGCCCCAGCCGATGGCGTTGCGGAACAACTGCTCGCGGCTTTCCTCGAATGCGAGCAGCAGGCAGCGTTCGCCGACCGCGGCACCGCCATTCAGGAACTGCGTCACCGTGAGCGTCTTTCCCGTGCCGGTCGCGCCGGATACGAGGATCACCGAGTCGCGGAAGAATCCGCCGCCGCACATCATGTCGAGGTCTGGATTGCCGGACGACGTACGCACGTTCGACGATTTCTGCTTGAGCTGAATTGCCGACAGCGGGATGACGATCATTCCGCCGTCGGGAACGATCGTGAACGGCACCTCGCCCTTCTGGTGATCCGTGCCGCGGAATTTGAGGATCTCGATCGTGCGCCGCCGCGTTTCGTCCTCGAGGACGTTTCGCAGGACCATCACGTTGTCGGCGATGAACTCCTCGATACCGAACCGCGCGACCGGTCCGTAGTCCAGCGTTCGCTCGGCGGTCAGCAGCGCCGTGACGCCCATGCCCTTGAGCGCCCAGGCAATGCGAAAGAGCTCGCGACGCACCACTGACTGGTCGGAGAACTGAGAAAACACGGCGCCCAGCGAGTCGACCGACACCCGCTTGGCGTTCACCTTTCTCACCGCGTTCTGCACGCGCGCCAACAGGGCGCCCAGGTCGAATGCGCCGCTCTCGATGATCTCGAGGTGCGGATCGGGGGACGCGTCCACGAATGCCAGCTTGCCTTCACGCTCCCACTGCGCGAGGTCCCACCCGAAGCTTCTCATGTTCGTGCGAATGTCCGACGCGGATTCCTCGAACGTCACGAACACCGCGGGTTCATCGAACTGCTGGATGCCGGCGGCGAGGAACTGTACCGCGAACACGGTCTTGCCGCTGCCGGCGGTGCCCGACAGCAGCGTGGTCCGCGTCACCGGTAGCCCGCCCTTCGCGATCACGTCGAAGCTGGCGATGCCGGTCGGCAGCTTTTGGACGGGCGGGAGACTTGTCGCGTCGGTCGTCATGAATCGCTCGGAGGGATTTGCGTGGAAACGCGTGGCCGAACCTCGAGGCCGAGGAGCACCTTCTCGGTGTCGGACAGGTCGCCGATCACGCGTCGCAGCGGCGGCGGCAGCTGCTTGATCAGCGTCGGCGTCGCGAGAATTTTTTCATCTTCGGCGAGCTGCGGGTGCTCGAGCACGTCGATGATCTGCAGCTCGTACTGGCCGGCGAGCTCCTGCTCGCAAATGCGGCGGAGGTTCACGACGGCACGATCGGCTCGAGGATTCGATCCGGTCACGTACAACTTGAGCAGATACTGAGACAGGCAGCCTCCTTGGTTGAGTCCGCTCGGACGAGCGAACACAATGAGCCCTCCCGCGGCGGCGTTCGCGAGTTTCGTACCGCAGCGCGCACGGCGAAAAAGCGTGGCGCCGAACACCGCGTGAAGGGCATGGTCCTTGAACTTGTGCCGGTTGGACCGTCTCGCCACAACCGCCGCGACACCAGACACCCCGGACGAGACATTGCGATGACGGACGTCGAACGACACAGACGGTGAATCGTCACCGATACCCGACGTGGACACGGAGCACTTGACAGACCGACGCACTGGCCCTGATCGGAGACGCGGCCGGCAATCGGAACAGCGCCGCCTCCGCTCGATCGTCGAGCGGATGGCGGACGGCGTCGTCATCGTTGGGCTCGATGGAGTGATTCGGTTCGCGAATCCGGCCGCCGAATCGTTGTTCGGCCGGTCGGCGTCCGAGCTCGAAGGAACGTCGTTCGGATTCCCGGCAGTTGTCGGCGAGACTGCCGAGATTCACGTCGTGCGCCCGGGCGGCGGGTCGGTTGCCGCCGAGCTGCGCGTGGTCGACATGACATGGGAGGGCGAGCCGGCCTGTCTCGTCTCGCTGCGCGACATCACCGATCGCAAGCGCGCCGAAGAACGCGCCGCGCAGCTGGACGGCGAGCGGATCGCGCGCGTCGAAGCAGAAGCCGCGAGCCAGGCAAAGTCTGAATTTCTGGCCATGATGAGTCACGAGCTTCGTACGCCACTCAACGCCGTGATCGGATACTCGGAGCTCCTCGACCTCGGCATCGCCGGCGGGTTGAATGCCGAGCAACGGCATCAGATTTCCAGAATACTCGCCAGCGGCCGCCACCTGCTCGGTCTCGTGAACGAGGTGCTCGATCTCGCGAAGGTCGAGGCGGGACGCCTTTCCTTGCACACGGGTCTCGCGCACGCCGGCCAGACCGCTGACGCCGCGCTGGCGCTGGTGCAGCCCGTCGCCGAAGCGCGGGGCATCGTCGTCTCCGTGCACCCGTTCGACGTGACGGCCGCGACGTACGACGGCGACGAAGACCGCGTGCGGCAGATTCTCGTCAATCTCCTCAGCAACGCGGTGAAGTTCACGGACCCGGGCGGATTAGTCCGTGTCGAGTGCGGACTCACCACGCGGCCGGATCCCGAGGCGCGGCTCATGGGCGGCCCCTGGGTATATTGGCGCGTGACGGACACGGGCATCGGCATCGCCCCGGCGCAGATCGCGGCGATCTTCGATCCGTTCGTGCAGGTGGAGCGCGGACACACGCGCCAGAGCGACGGCTCCGGTCTCGGCCTGACGATCAGCCGGCGGCTCGCCCGTTTGATGCGCGGCGATCTCACCGTCAGAAGCGAGGTGGGGAAGGGCTCGACGTTCACGCTGTGGCTTCCCGCGGTGACCGGAGGCGCCCGCGAAGCCGCGCGGCGTCGCGCCGAAGCGACGGGGCCCGCGTCGCGCCTGCAGGGTCTCGCCGAAACGGGCGAGGCGCTGATGCGTGAGCTCGAGCCGATGCTGAATTCTTGGGTGGCCCGCCTGCGGTCGGACCCGCTCATGCCCGCCGCGCAGTCGCTGCGTTTCTCGCAGCTCGCCGATCACGTCGCGACCTACGTCGCGAACATCGCCAGCGTGCTCGTGGCCGTGGAAGAGGCACGAGGCCAGCCGTCGAGCCTCATCGCCGACGGCTCGGAGATTCAGCGCCTGGTCGCCGAGCGCCACGGCACCCAGCGCGCGCGCCTCGGATGGACCGCGGAAGCACTACGGCGTGAGTGGCGCATCCTGGGCGAAGAGATCGAACGTGCGATTCGGCGCCGCACGCAAGGCGTCGATGCGGCGGTCCTCTCGGAGGGGCTCGCGATCATCGCCCGGTTCATCGACCTGGGCATCGAGATAAGTGGCCGGGCTCTGGCGAGAGCGGGACGCTAGCGACCGCGTCGCCGCGCGTCACGCGCGCTCGAGATCGGTGTGGTGGCATGGCAACTGCCTTTTTACCGTGGGAGAACTTTCCCCGCGGGCAGGAGGTATCAGATGAGAATCAAAATGTCAGTGCTCGCGCTCGCCTTGGTCGCCGCCGTTGGCGCGTGTGGTCGAAACAGCAACCGAGCGGCCGACACGTCGCTCAACACCGATCTTTCGTTGGCGGCGCAACAGAGCCGCGCCCTCGACAGCCTCTCCGCGGCCGAGCGGTCGCCGGCGCCGAACGCGTTGAGCGGAACGGCCGCGGCAGCGAGCCGCACCGCGCCCCAAGCGACGCGATCCACCCGCCGGTCGAGCGGCGGAAGCACCGGCCGCGTGTACTCGAGCAGCGGCGGAACGGTGGCTCGGAGCAGTGGCCACGTGGTCAAGCACACGCAGCGTGACGCCGCGATCGGCGCGGCGGCCGGTGCGGTCATCGGCGCCACGACGAGCCGCAACAAAATCAAAGGCGGCATCATCGGCGCGGCCGTGGGAGGCATTCTGGGCGGCGTGATCGGCAACAACGTCGACAAGAAGAAAGTCCCCTGACGCCAAGCGCGGACGCATGAGAAAACGGGAGTCCCGAGCTGCGGGCTCCCGTTTTCTCATTGCGCTTACCGGCCCGGCCGGAGTCGCCTATACTTCACACCGCTGTCGCGCAGCCCCTACCCGGATCCGAGGGTTCATGGCCAAAGAAGAACCGATTCAGCTGGAAGGACAAGTCACTGAAGTTTTGCCGAACGCGACCTTTCGCGTGCAGTTGACCAACGGGCACAACGTACTCGCCACGCTCGGCGGCAACATGCGCCGTTTTCGCATTCGTGTGCTGCAGGGCGACCGCGTCACGATCGAGGTGTCCCCGTACGATCTCACGCGCGGACGCATCATTTTCCGTCACAAGACCTGACGGACCGCGCTAGTCGCCGATCTTCAGCTCGCGCGCCGACGCGCGGTGAATGACGGGGTACGGAACGCTCGGCCCCTTGATCGTGCGCCACAGGATCTGATTGAATAGCGCCTCGTCGGCCACGTCTTCGGTGCTGAGATCCAGCTTCTCCGATTCGCGCGCTTCCCTGGTGCCGCGCGCGTTGAGCTCATCCAGCGATTGCGCGGGCGTGAGCGCCGCGTACGGACGCAGGTCCGGCGTGTCGGCCCAGATGTCGCGCAGCGGACGCCCGAAATAGTCGTACTGCGACATCGATTGTAGACCCAGAATCTCCTCGATCGTTCGCAGCACGTCCGTCGTATTGGCGAATCGGTGAACGACGCCGGGCCGCGAGTACGGCGAGATCACGAACATCGGCGACCGGTGCAGATCCACGTGGTCGGCGCCATTCTGGGCGTCGTCCTCGAGCACGAAGACGACGGTGCTCTTCCAGAACGGTGATTTCGACAACGCCTCGATCATGCGGCCGAGCGCGAGGTCGTTGTCGGCGAATGCCGCGAGCGGTGTCGGGCGCCCAGCCAGTGCCCCCGACGTATGGTCGTTCGGCAGGCGCACGATCTCGAGCGTCGGCATGTTCCCGCTCTGCACGAACTGCTGCAGCTCGGAGATCCAGACGTCGGCGCGGTGCTGATCCTTGATCGCCAGGTCGAAGCCCGGATACAGCGGATTGGTGTGCGTGCGTAGGAACGGCTTGTTGCCCCGATAGCCCGGCGGCAGGGAATCCGGCGATCGCGGACCCGTGGGCACGACGAACTCGCCGTAGTTGCGGAAGCTGATGCCTTTCTTCTCGGCGAGATTCCAGAGATATCCGCTCGCCGGCTCGGCGACATCGTCGTCGGGAATGTGCCTCATCCCGCCGCCGCGGTTCGTGCCCTCGTAGTCGTACGTGCGCCCCCGACCCGAGTAGTTCGACGGCACCGTCTTTTCCAGATAGTCGGTCGCGTACGCCGCGGTCGACCAGTTGTGACCGTCCGGGCTCACTTCGGCGTTCACGAAGAAGCGGTCGAACAGCCCGAATCGATCGGCGATGGCGTGATGGTTCGCCGACACGGCGCGCGGGAAGAACACGAGCGACGCGTCGCCGTCGCCTTGCCGGTCATCGCCGAGCACCTGGTCGTACGTCCGGTTCTCCTTGATGATGTAGATCACGTGCTCGAAGGGCGGATAGCGATGCTGGCGTGACGCGTCGTTCCATGCGTTCGCCGCCGTGACGCGGGCGGAGAACTGCGCCAGCGCGTCGCCCGTCGTCTGCGACAGCGGAACGCGCATCACTGCGCCGCTCAGCAAATTGAGACTATACTGATCGGTGCGGCCGATCTTCGGATTGGGGCCGCCCGGATTGGCGACCGATCCATTGCCCTTGCCGCTGGCGACGATCAAGCCGTCACCCACCTGCGCCAACGACGACGGATACCATCCCGTCGGAATCCGGCCGGCGAGCCGATCGTCTCCGTGCGCCGCCGACACGTTCGCCGTGCCCGCCGAGAGGTCGAAGACGCCCACGGCGTTCGCGTCGGCCTCGGCCACGAAGAGACGCGTTCCGTCGGCCGAGAGAGCGAGCGCGTTCGGCGTCGCGCCTTCGTTCGGACCCGCCGGCGGCGGATCGAGGAGCCGCGTCATGACGCGTCGCGTCTTGGTGTCGACCACCGCCACATGATCGGTGCTGCCCGAGGCGACGAAGAGTCGCGAGCCGTCGCCGTTGAGCAGCAGTGTCGACGGATGACGCGCGACTTCCATCGTGTTCCCCGCGCCAAGCCAACCGTTCCCCTTCGGCTGGAACACCGACACGGTGTTGCCGCCCCACGACGAGACGTACACGGTGCCGGCCGTGTCGACCACGACGTCGTATGGATATCGGCCCGCAGGCAGCCGCTGAACGACGACGCGCGTCGCGAGGTCGATCACGGCGAGCGAATCGCCGAGATTCTCGGCGACATACAACGTCTTCCCGTCGGGCGACAGCGCGAGGCCGGACGGATATCGCGTGCCCGGCTGGCGCGGCGACTTGGGCGCGAGCACGAGACTGTCGTCGAGCGTGGCGCGTCCCGCGCTCCAACGATAGCGATAGACGACGTCCGTGTTGCCGCCCGACGAATACAACGTGTGTCCGTCGGCGGAAAACTCCAGCCCGACGAACGCCGCCGCTTGCGGAAGATTCTGCAGCATCTGGCCAGTGCGCGCGTCGACGACCTGCAGCCCTTGCTCGCGATAGCCGCTCAGCGAGAGCACCACGCGGTCTCCCTCGGGGGCGACCCGCATCGTGAGTGGCATCGGTCCGACCGCGGCCAGCGGAGCTGCCGGGTCGAGATGGACGCCGGTCGGCAATCGTGCACCCAGGCCGACGGACAGCGAGTCGCCCGCGCGCGGCGACTGAGCGGGCTGCTGGCGGCATGCCATCGCGAACGCGACGACGGGAAGGGATGGAACGACCCAATACGGTGATCGGCGCATGTAACCAATGAGGGAGGTGGCTCGCGTCGAGGATGATCGTCTCATAAGATACTGCGATCGGGCGAGCCCGCATCCGCGCGCGGCGCGCATCTCACCTCCTTTTCTCCCACCCTTTCTCTTGACCCCACCACATCGCGCCCCCGTCCGCCGGGCGCCTGCCCTCATAGTGTCCGGGCTGCTGATCAGTGCTCTTTCGGCGCCTGGAGTGGCACAAGACTCGACGGCGATGCACGCCCTTCCGCCGGTCGACGTGCACGGATTTCTCGAGCTCTACTATCGCTCCGGCGATCCCACGTCCAAGGATGGCTACCGTCTCCGGAAGGCCGACCTGAAATTCAGCGGCAACGTGTCGCCGCATCTTCGCTGGCGCGTCACGTTCGATGCGGCCAAGGTGCTCACCGTCAACAAGACGATCTCCGACATCGGCGATACGACCGCGCTCAGCGACGCGGCGATTGACCAGCGGACACGGATCCTGCAGGACGCCGCACTGACGCTGGCGCTCAATCACGCGACGTCACTCGACGTCGGACAGCAGGTGATCCCGCTCAGTCTCGAGGGAACGATCTCCACCGCCAACGTGGAGACGATCGAGCGGTCGATGTTCATCGTCGAGCGGTCGCGCGCCGTGGGGCTGGGCGACATCCGCGACATCGGTGTGTCGGCGAATGGCCTATGGGCGAACGTGCTCGAGTACCACGCCGGATTGTTCAACGAGACGGGCGAGAGTCAAGGGATCACCGATCCGAACGATCAAAAAGCGTTCGTCGGCCGTTTCAACGTGCATCCGCCGATGCTTTCGGGCTTGCAGTTCGGGGGCTCGGGGGCCTTTCAGGGCGGGCCGACGTCGAGCCGACGCGAGCGCGCGGGGACCGACGTGCAGTATCGCGATTCGTGGCTCACGCTGCGCGCCGAGACGATGACGGCCCGCGACGCCGAGCTTCGCCGCTTCGGGTGGTACACGCTCGCCGCCGTCCGGCCGACGCCGCTGCTACAGCTCGTCGCCCGCTACGACGCCTGGGATCGCGATCGGACCCACGAGGCCTCGATTGCCGATGCGTTCGAGCGCCAGGTCGTCGTCGGCGGGAGCTATTTCATCGACGGCACGGCGGCGAGGGTTGCCGTCAACGTGGTGCGGCAGACCTTTCCCAACATCCAGAGTGCGGGCAACGGCACGTTTCTGCTCGTTGCCTTCGAGGGGAGTTGGTGACCGCGCGTTCGAGAGAATACAAATGGACCTTCGCATCGAGCATCTATCGAAGACGTATGGCAATGGGACGCGGGCGCTCAACGACGTCTCGCTGAACATCCCGCGGGGCATGTTCGGACTCCTCGGCCCGAACGGCGCGGGGAAGTCGACGCTGATGCGAATCCTCGCCACGCTGCAGGAGGCGGACTCCGGCGCTGCCCGGCTGGGCGACATCGACGTGCTGCGCGACAAGGCCGCCGTTCGCCGGACGCTCGGCTATCTGCCGCAGGAATTCGGCCTCTATCCGAAGGTCACGGCCGAGGATCTGCTCGATCACTTCGCCGTGTTGAAGGGCATCACCGATCGTGACGAGCGTCGCCGCATCGTCGACGCATTGTTCGAGCAGACCAACTTGCAGGGCGCGCGCCGGCAGCAGCTCGGCTCGTACTCGGGCGGAATGCGTCAGCGGTTCGGCATCGCCGTCGCGCTACTCGGCAATCCGGGGTTGATCATCGTCGACGAGCCGACGGCGGGCCTCGATCCCGCCGAGCGCGTTCGCTTTCTCAATTTGCTGGCGGAGCTCGGCGAGAACGCGGTCGTGATTCTGTCGACGCACATCGTCGACGACGTGAGCGACCTGTGCTCGCGGATGGCGATCATCGATCGCGGCGAGATCCGGCTCGAAGCCGAGCCCTCGGCGGCGATCGTCGACCTGGCCGGAAAGATCTGGCAGCGCGCCGTCGATCGCGCGCAGCTCGCGCAATTTCAGAAAACCTTCGCGGTCATCTCCACGAAACTGGCCGCCGGCAAGACGGTCGTGCGTGTGCTTGCTGATCTGGCTCCCTCGCCCGAGTTCGAGCCGGCCGGCGCCACGCTGGAGGACGTGTATTTCGCGGCGCTCCGGCGGGCGCCGGCGGCGGCATGAGGCAGTTCGCCGCCATCCTGGTCTGGGAGATCCGGTACTACCTGCGTCGAATCTCGACCTGGGTGTATTGGCTGATCTTCTTCGCGATGGCGTTCTTCTTCATGCTCGCCGCCGGCGGCGCGTGGCCGGAGATCAATTTCGCGTTGGGGAGCGGTGGCAAGGTGCTCGCCAATGCGCCGTTCGCGCTCGCATCGATCATTCCGGTGCTGTCGCTGTTCGGCGTGTCGATCACCGCGGCGCTCGCCGGCAACGCGCTGTACAAGGATTACGAGACGCACGCCGACCCGCTCTTCTACACCACACCAGTGAGCAAAGCGGCGTTTCTCGGCGGCCGCTTCGCCGGCACGTTGTTCGTCAACGCGCTCGTCACCACGGGCATCGGGATCGGCGCGCTCGTCGCGACCGTGTCGCCCTGGGTGCACGCCGACAAGCTCGGGCCGTTCCGCGCGATGTCGTATCTCCAGCCGTACTTCGGCGTCGTGCTCCCGAACGTGGTCCTCACCGCCGCGATCTTCTTTGCGCTCGTGGCGCTCACGCGCCAGATGCTGCCCAACTACGTCGGCGGCGCGCTGTTACTGATCGGCTACCTGTTGGCGGGCAGCCTGCTCGCCGACATGGACGACAAACGCCTCGCGGGGTTGATCGATCCATTTGGTCTGCGCGCGCAATCGGCGCTGACTGAGTACTGGTCGATCGCCGAAAAGAACGGCCGTCTGGTGCCGATCTCCGGCGTGCTCCTTACGAATCGGCTCATCTGGCTTGGCGTGGCGGCCGCGATCTTCGCGGCCGCATATCTACGCTTTCGCTTTGCGCATTCGCTCGACGAGTCCGGCTCGCGCGGCCGCGTCGAGCCCGAGGCGGTCGCCGCCCCGAGTGACGCGATCGCCGCCGAGGCCGTGGTGGCCGCGGATCTTCTCGCACCGGTCCGGACGACGGCGCTGCCGGCGACGACACGCCGCGTCGGTGCCGTCGCGCACTGGGTGCAGTTTCGCTCCATCTTCAGCCGCTCATTTTGGCGCATCGTCCGCAGCCGGTACTTCGGCGCGATCGTCGGTGGTGGGCTGCTCTATCTCATCATCGCGGCGCGGGCGGCCGGAAAGCTGTTCGGCACGACGACCTGGCCCGTCACGTACCAGATGGAGGATGTGCTCAGCGGGTCGTTCGGCATTTTCATTCTCGTCATCACGGCATTCTACTCGGGCGAGCTGGTGTGGGCCGAGCGCGACGTCAAGCTGAATCAGATCTACGACGCGACGCCGGTTGCGACCTGGGTGACCTTTCTCGCCAAGCTCGCCGCCCTCGCCGGCGTCATCCTGACGCTGCTCGGCGTGACGATGCTCGCCGGAATCACGACGCAGGCCGCGCGCGGCTACTACCGCTTCGAGATTCCGCTCTACCTCCAGGCGCTCCTCGGAGTCCGGTTCGTCGAGTATCTGCTCATCGCCGTGCTGGCGATGACGATACACGTGGTGGTCAACCACAAGTATCTCGGACATCTGCTGGTCATCCTGTTTTACGTCGGGATCGGGCTGCTCTCGAGCCTTGGCCTCGAGCATGGGCTGTATCAGTACGGATCGGATTCCGGTATCGGCTACTCGGACATGAACGGCTGGGGTCCGTACGTGGCGCCCTTCGTGTGGTGGAAGCTCTATTGGGGCGCCATCGCCGTGTTGCTGCTCGTTGCGGCCGATCTGCTGTGGGTGCGCGGCGAGGAGACGGCGCCGGGCGCCAGGCTGGCGCTGGCGCGGCGGCGGTTTGCCGGCCCGGTGCGCTACGCCGCCGGCGGAGCCGCCGCCTCGGCCCTCGGATTCGGAGCATTCATATTTTACAATACCACCATCCTGAATACCTACCGTTCGAGCAAGGCCGAGCGGCGCCTCCGCGTCGAGCGCGAGCGTCTCTACAAGCGGTTCGAGCACGCGCCGCAGCCGCGCATCACGGCCGTTACCGTCCAGGTCGACCTCTATCCGTCGAGCGGCGACGCGGTGATCACCGGCCAGTACGTGCTGCGCAACAAGACCCCGGTGCCGATCGACTCCATCCACCTGGCGATGGACGAGGACCTGGAGATCCGCCGGCTGGACTACGACCGTCCTTCCACGCGCGTCCTCGTCGACCGGCCGCGGAACTACATCATCGACCGGCTCGCGCGGCCGCTCGCGCCCGGCGACTCGATGCTCATGCGCTTCTCGCTCGGCCGCATCAAGCACGGTTTCCCCAACTCGATTCGGGAGGTCGCCGTCGCCGGCAATGGGACGTTCCTCGAGAACGTCAGCTTCATGCCGGAGGTCGGGTACGATTCGCGCGCCGAGATCCAGGATGAGGATACCAGAAAGAAGCAGCACCTGCCGCCGCGGGAGCGCATGCGGCCGCCCACGGACACGTCGACCTGGTCGAGGAATTACATCAGCCGCGACGCTGATTGGATCAAGTATGACGCGACCGTCAGCACCGATCTCGACCAGCTGGCGATCACGTCCGGCTATCTCGAGAAGGAGTGGACGGCCAACGGACGCCGGTATTTCCACTACACCATGGACGCGCCGATCCTCAATCTCTGGGCGTTCCAGTCCGCGCGGTATGCCGTGCGGCGGGACAAATGGCGCGACGTGGACATCGAGATCGACTATCACCCGACGCACGCGTACGACGTCGATCGCATGATCGACGCCGTGAAGCACGCGCTCGACTACTACACGACCAACTTCGGGCCGTACCAGTATCATCAACTGCGGATCGTCGAGTTCCCGCGCTATGCCGCGTTCGCCCAATCGCTGCCGAACACCATTCCGTTCTCAGAGTCGATCGGCTTCATCGCGCGCGTCGAGAACCCGGACGACGTCGACTATCCGTTCTACGTCACCGCACACGAGGTGGCGCACCAGTGGTGGGCGCACCAACTCATCGGCGCCGACGCACAAGGCTCGACCATGCTCTCCGAGACGCTCGCGCAGTACTCGGCCCTCATGGTCATGGAGAAGGAGTTCGGGCCGGCGAACATGCGAAAGTTTCTCGAATACGAGCTGAACAGCTATCTCACCGGCCGAAGCGCGGAGCGCCGCAAGGAGCTGCCGCTCGAGCTGGTCGAAAACCAGCCCTATATCCATTACAGCAAAGGCTCGCTCGTCATGTACGCCATGCGCGATTACATCGGCGAGGAGCGGATGAACCACGCCATCCGCGGCATGCTCGCCGCCACGAAGTTTCGCGGACCGCCCTATCCCACGTCGCTCCAGCTCGTCGACTCCTTGCGCGCCGCGACACCCGACTCGCTCCGGTACCTCATCGCCGATCTGTTCGAGAACATCACGTTGTACGAGCTCAAGACCGATTCCGTCGTCGCCACCGCTGCGCCAGGCGGTCGCTTCGCCGTCGATCTCTACGTGACCGCGAAGAAGCTCCGCGCCGACAGTCTCGGCAAAGAGACCGAGCAGCCGATGGCTGACTGGATCGACGTCGGCGTGTTCGCCAAAGCGCCGGCAAAGCGCGATCCCAAGATCGACGACAAGGTCGGCGTGCCGCTCTCACTGGAGAAGCACAAGATCAGATCCGGTGCGCAGACGATCAGAGTCCTCGTCGACCAGCGACCGTACCGTGCCGGCATCGATCCGCTGCACAAGCTCATCGACCGGATCACGACCGACAACACGATCGGCGTGCGCGACCGTACCGCGGCGGCCGCGACACCTGCGGTCCATCGGTGACGCCGCTCGCGCAGATCCTTTCCTGCGAAACCTGACGCCGAACTCCCACCGGACCCACTCGTATGCATCTCGCTGACTGGCTCTTGATTCCGCGTCCACAGCGGACGCTCGCGATTGCCGGTGCGATTGCCCTCGCGCCGGCCGTTCAGCAGCAGCGCGGCCGCGCGCCCGTCGCCGCGCGCCCTGCGTTCTCCGAGCCCGCGCTGTCGCCCGACGGCCGCGAGATCGCATTCGTCTCCGGCGGCGACATCTGGACCGTGCCCGCCGCGGGCGGCGAGGCGCGGCTCCTCGTGTCCCACGCCGCCTACGACTCGCGTCCGTTGTTCTCTCCCGATGGAACGCGGCTCGCGTTCCAGTCGACGCGCACCGGAAACGGCGACATCTACCTGCTCACGCTCGCCAGCGGCGAGCTGACCCGCATCACTTTCGACGACGTTGCCGAGCAGCTCGACGCCTGGTCGCGCGACGGACGATGGTTGTACTTCTCGTCGGGCAGCAAGGACGTTAACGGAATGGACGACATCTATCGGGTCCGCGCCTCTGGCGGTACGCCGATGGCCGTGAGCGCCGATCGGTTCACGCAGGAGTATTGGGGCGCGCCGTCGCCCGTCGACCCGAACACGATCGCGTTCACGGCGACCGGGCGAACGGTCACCGATTGGTGGCGGCACGGGCACAGCCACATCGACGAGAGCCAGATCTGGATCGCGCACATCGGCGGCGAGATGCCGCAGTACGAGGCGCTGACCCGGGACGAAGCGCGCGACGCCTGGCCCATGTGGAGCGCGGACGCCAGGACCGTCTATTACGTGTCGGATCGCAGCGGGTCGGAGAACGTCTGGGCTGCGCCGGCCGCCGGCGGCGCGGCCCGGCCACTCACGACATTCGAGCGCGGTCGCGTCGTGTGGCCGACCATCTCGCACGACGGCAAGACCATTCTCTTCGAGCGGAACTTCGGCGTTTGGTCGCTCGACGTCGGGAGCGGCAGGACGTCGGAGGTCGCGATCTCGCTGCGCGGAGCGGGCGCGTCGAGCGCCGTCGAGCATCGCTCGCTCACGACCGGATTGCAGGGGCTCGCTCTGTCGCCGGACGGCAGGAAGATCGCTTTCATCGCGCACGGCGACGTGTTCGCCGCATCGGCGCACGACGGCGGCGACGCGCAGCGCGTCACATCGACCGCCGAGCTGGAGACCGGCCCGGCCTGGGCGCCGGACAGCAGGCGTCTCGCCTACGTGTCGAGTCGCGGTGGCGTGTCGCACGTCTTCGTGTTCGATTTCGGAACGCGAGTCGAGACGCCGCTCACCGGCGGCCTCCTCAACGACGCCAGCCCGGTCTGGTCGCCCGACGGCAAGTCGATCGCCTTCGAGCGGGGAGCGAAGGAGCTGCACGTCGTCGACGTGGCGACCGGTCGCGACCGCACCCTCGCGACGGGCGAGCTGCGCATCTCCCCGTTCTCGTCGCCGCACGCCGTCACTTGGTCGCCCGACGGGCGATGGCTCGCCTATCTGAACGGCGGGCAAGGCCCATTCCAGAATCCTCATGTCGTGCCCGCCGCGGGCGGCACGCCGGCACCCGTGGCCTTTCTTCCGGACGCCTTCGGCGGCTCCATCGCCTGGAGCCCCGACGGAACGTATCTCCTGTTCGACACGTCGCAGCGAACCGAGGACGCGCGGGTCGCCCGCGTGGACCTGATCCCGCGCACGCCGCGCTTCCACGAGGATCAGTTTCGGGACCTGTTCCAGCAACCGTCGCGGCCCACCGAAACCCCGGCGCAGCCGGCGGCGCGGCGTGACAGCAGCGCCGTCGTTCACGCCGACTCGACGCGCGCCGCGGCGCGCAAACGGACCGAGATCGTATTCCAGGACATCCGACGCCGCGTCAGCTTTCTGCCGCTCGGAATCGACGCGAGCGCGATCGCCATCAGTCCCGACGGCAAAACGACGCTCATCGAGGCGAACGCCGCCGGCCAGACGAATCTTTACACGTTCTCGCTCGACGAGCTGGCGTCGCAGCCGTCGGTCGCGCGGCAATTGACCTCGACGCCAGGATTCAAGAGCGACGCGCAATTCTCGCCGGACGGCAAAGAGGTGTACTACCTCGAGAGCGGACGCATCAACGTCGTCACGGTCGAGACGCGCCAGACGCGAGCGATCAACACGAGCGCGGAGCTCGACGTCGACTTCGCCCGCGAGCGGCTCGCCGTGTTTCATCAGGCCTGGAGCGTGCTCGCCGACAACTTCTTCGATCCCAAGATGAACGGCGTCGATTGGAAGGCCGTGGAAGCCCGGTACGAGCCGTATGCGGCCGGCGCGCAGAGCACCGAAGAGCTGCGGCGGATCATGCGCTTCATGGTGGGCGAGCTCAACGCGTCGCATTCAGGAGTGAATGGGCTGACCTTCTCGCCGCAATCCAACGTCGGCCGGCTCGGGCTGCGGTTCGATCGCGCCACGTATGAGCGCGACGGAAAGCTCCGCGTGACCGAAGTGATCTCGCTCAGCCCGGCCGCCCTCGCCGGCGTGACCGCGGGCGACTACCTGCTCGCGGTCAACGGAGCCGCGATCGATGCGCGCACCAACCTCGACTCGCTGCTACTCTACACGATCGGACGCCGTGTGGAGCTGTCGCTCAGTCGGAGCGCCGACGGTAGCGCCCCACGCACGGCGGCGGTGCGGCCGGTCAACGTGGCGACCGAGCGCGGACTCGTCTACCGCGATTGGGTGGAGAGCCGGCGCGCCTACGTCGCCAAGGTGAGCAACGGGCGACTCGGCTACGTGCACATGCAGGACATGGGCAGCAATTCGCTCGAGCAACTGTACATGGATCTCGACACCGAGAACCGGCGTCGTGAAGGTGTCGTGATCGACATCCGGAACAACAATGGCGGCTTCGTGAACCCGTATGCGATCGACGTCTTCGCCCGGCGCGGCTACCTGCAGTTCACCCCGCGCGGCTTTGGCACGGTGCCCGGCCGCTCGATCCTCGGTCAACGCGCGCTCGAGAAGCCGACGGCGCTCGTCACCAACATGCATTCCTTGTCCGACGCCGAGGATTTCACCGAGGGATACCGCGCGCTTCAGCTCGGGCCCGTCGTCGGCGAGCCGACGGCCGGCTGGATCATCTTCACGTCGGACGTCGGTCTCCTCGACGGCTCGACGAGCGTGCGGATGCCGTTCATCAGGATCACGGACACGAACGGCAAGGACATGGAGATGCATCCGCGCCCGGTCGACGTGCTCGTCCAGCGCCCGGTCGGCGAGAGCTACAGCGGTCGCGATTCGCAGCTCGACGCGGCCGTCGCCGCGCTGCTCGCGCGCGTCGACAGGAATGAAAAGAGATGACCGCACGCACACGCCAAATCAATCGACAAATGTCTGATGCCGCGCGGCTCCGTTCGAGACTCGTCGGGGTCATCGTCCTTGCCTGCGTCGCACCGGCTGCCGGCGCGCAGCGCCAGGTCCCGGCGGCGGTGCAGCACTACTTCGATTTGATCCGTCCCGCGTTCTCCGGACAGAACGCGTACGACCAGACGGCGTTCATGGATCGATATTTTCGGTGGCCCGGCAACACCGGCTTCAACGCGAGCATCCGGCGCGTCGAGGCAACTTTAAAGTCTGCCGGGTACGTCGAGGAGTCCGCCGCCAAGGCCGGCGACGTCCTGACCTATCGGATCGAGCACCGCCCCATGCGCACGCCGGCCTGGGAGCCGGTGGACGCGAGCGTCGCGATCGACGGCGGCCGCGACACCGTGCTGGCGTTCGCCACGAACCGGAACATGCTGGCGATCAATTCGTTCTCCACTCCTGACAGCGGCGTGCTGGCGCAGGTGGTCGACGTCGGCAAGGGAGGTGCTGCGGACTACGATCGTGCGGCGGTTTCGGGCAAGATCGTCCTCGCCGAAGGAAACGTTGGGCGCGTGTTCGGCGAGGCGGTCGAGAAGCGCGGCGCGCTGGGCGTCTTGGCGTACGGCATGCCGGCGTACACGCAGCCCGCGGTCCACACGCACTCGATTCAGTTCGGGTCGATCGCCTACGACAGCACGAAGCGGAGCTGGGGCATGCCCATCTCGCGCGACGCATTGGACCGGCTTCGCGCCGCGCTCGCCAAGGGGCCGGTGCTGGCGCGGGTCCGCGCCGCGTCCAAGATGTACGAGTCGGACGAACTGACGCTGGTCGCCGAGGTGCACGGCAGCACGGCGCCGGCCGAGCGCTTCGTGCTCAGTGCGCACGTGCAGGAGCCGGGGACCAACGACAATGCCTCGGGCGTGGGCGACTTGGGCGAGATGGCACGCGTGCTTGGCACGCTGGTGCGCAACGGATCGGTTCGCCCGAAGCGGACGATCACCATGCTCTTCGGCCTCGAGATCGCTCAGACGCGAAACTTTCTCGCCGACGACTCGGTGCGTACGCGCGGCGTGCGGTGGGGCCTCAGCCTCGACATGACAGGCGAGGACACGAAGAAGACGGGCGGCACGTTCCTCATCGAGAAGATGCCCGATCCGTCGGCGATCTGGACGCGCGGCGACGACCACCACAGCGAATGGGGCGGCAGTCCGATCACCAAGGCGCAGCTCGTGCCGCACTATTACAACGACTACCTCCTCGCCCGGTGCCTCGATCAGGCGGCGACGACCGGCTGGGTCGTGCGCACGAATCCGTTCGAGGGCGGCAGCGACCACACGCCATTTCTGCAATTCAAGAAGCCTGGGGCGCTCTTCTGGCATTTCACCGACGTCTACTATCACACCGACGGCGACCGCCTCGACAAGGTCTCGGTCTCCGAGCTGACGAACGTCGGCGAGGCGGCGCTGGCGGCAGTGCTCACGCTCACGTCGGCCGATGGGGCGACGGCGCGCGACCTCGTCGCCGAGGTCGAGCGCGCCGCGCTGTCGCGACTGGACCGCGAGCTCGCGCTGAGCCGTGCCGCGCTCGCCGCCGGCGGCGACCGCGCGAAGGAGACCGACATCCTGCGCACCTGGACCGACTACTACGTCGCCGCCATGCACACGATGACCGACATCGAAATGGGCGGATCGTCGCCGCAGACGCTCGCGGCCATCGACGCGGCCGCGGAGCGCGTGCGGCAGGCCGGCGACAAGCGGCTCGCGCAGCTCGCGCGCTGACGTGAGCACGCTCTGCGCGTGGCTCGCCGCGCACGGATCGAGCTGCCTCGAGCTCGTCGCCGTGCTGTTCGGCATCGTCAGCGTCTTCCTGAGCGTGCGCGAAAAGGTCCTGAGCTGGCCGACGGCGCTCGTCAACGTCGCGCTCTATTTCGTGCTCTTTTACGAGACCGGGCTGTACTCCGACATGGGTTTGCAGGTCGTGTACTTCGCGCTCTCGCTCTACGGATGGTACGAGTGGCTGTACGGCGGGGCCGGACGAACGGCACTCACCGTATCCCGAACGCCCGCGCGGCTGTGGGTGGTTCTCGTCGTAGCCGGCGTCGCCTTCTGGGCGGTGTTGGGGAGACTCACGTCGGATCTGCCAGGCGTGGCCCTCCCGTATGTGGACGCCGCGACGGCGACGACGAGCCTCGTGGCGCAATACCTCATGACGCGCAAGCTGCTGGAGAACTGGGCGCTTTGGATTCTCGTCGACGTCGTGTACGTCGGCATGTTCATCTTCAAGGGCCTGTATCTCACGGCCGGCAATTATGCCGTGTACCTCGGGCTCGCGGTCCTCGGCCACATCGCGTGGAAACGATCGATGGCCGCGGCGGCGACGGCGTGATTCGCGTGGTCCTCACCGGCTCCGAGTCGACCGGCAAGTCGACGCTGGCTGAGCAGCTCGCCCGGCGCTACGGCGCCGAGCTCGTGCCGGAGTTCGTTCGCGCGTACGCGGAAGCGCACGGCGGAGTCATCGAGCTCGCCGATCACGGCCCGATCGCCCGCGGCCAGATGGCGCTCGAGGATGAGCACCTCGCGCGCGCGCGCACGCTCGTCGTTCAGGACACGGATCTGTTGAGCACCGTCGTCTACTGCAAGCACTACTTCGGCACGTGTCCACCCTGGATCGAGCAGGCCGCCGCGTCGCGACGTCCGGATCTCTACCTGTTGTGCGACATCGATCTCGGCTGGATCGCCGACGGCGTCCGCGACCGTGGCCACCTGCGAGCGGAAATGCAACAACTCTTTCGCGACGCCGTCCGCGCATCCGGCGTCGCGACTGCCGTCATCACGGGCGTCGGCCCGGAGCGACTGGAACGAGCCGTCGACGCCGTGGATGCATTTCTGCTGTTGCGGGAAGGGTCTGTCGGAACGGTGGAGAGGACGGACGTCTGAACGATCACTCGGGTGTGGGCCTCGTTCGATCAGGGGAAGCGGGGCCGCGGATCCACGGAACCTGCCACGGGAAGCCGCACACTCCGCGCGTCAATCTTGTTTGTTGCCTGCCGGGCGGGCCAAGACTCGATCACCCCGCGAACCTAACCGAAGCCACCAAACCAACGTGGCCACGCCAGCACGCATTCTCGCCGCGCCCGGAGCGGATCCGTTGCCATCAGTCCAGATCCGTTCCAATCCGTTCCCCTCTCCGTTATGGCCGGCTGGAGCGGCTGTTGCGAGCGTAATCGAGTGGCGATCGAATCCGGATGCGCCAGGCAGGTCACAACAGGAAGGAACGCGGAGTGCGCGGATGGCGCGGATCAGCGCGGAGCCTGCGAGGACGCGAGTTGTTCTCCTCGGCCATGCCCGCGCGATTCGGCGCATCCAGCTAAACGGCTACCCTCTCCAGCTCCCGCCCAAACACGACGCGAATCCTGAGAAAGAGGAAGATCGCCACCGCCGCGAGCGAGACGACGAATCCCCACCACAGCCCCGCCGCGCGCAAGTCGGTGCGGAAACCGAGGTACGCGCTCACGGGCACGCCGACCAGCCAGTACGCCGCGAGCATCGTCACGAGTGGCGCCGTCGTGTCGCCCGCGCCGCGCAGCACGCCCGCGCCGACCGCTTGCGCCCCGTCGAATACCTGAAACACGCCGGCGATCGGAATCAGGACCGACGCCAGCGCGATCACCCGTGCGTCGTTCGTGAAGGCGTGAGCCAGGAGTCGCGGAAGCATCAAGAACGTGAGCCCGGTGAGCGTCATGAAGCCGACGCCGCACGCGTAGCCGGCGCGGATGGCTGCCCGGGCCCGCGCGTCGTCGCCCGCGCCGATCGCGTGACCCACGCGCACCGCGACGGCCGACCCGACCCCGAGCGGGACCATGAACGTGAACGCGGCAAGCGTGATCGCGATCTGATGCGCCGCCATCTCGATCGTGCCCAGCACGCCCATCAACAACCCGATCGCGCCGAACGCGCCGACCTCGAGCGCCTGCTGTCCTCCGATCGCCGCGCCGATTCGAAGCATGCGGCGCAGCGGCCCCCACTGACCAATGCCGGCATGGATCGGGACGAGATTCGGCCGCAGCTCCGGCCACGCGACGATCAATAAGAGGATTGTCATCACCCAGCGGCTGATGGCCGTGGCGATCGAGCTGCCCGCGACGCCGAGCGCCGGACTCCCGAGATGGCCGTACACGAAGACCCAGTTGAATCCTGCATTCGTGAGATTCGCCGCCACCATCGTCCACACGACCGGAGCCACGCGATGCATGGCTTGGAGACTTTGCCGCAGCACGACGAACGCGAGATAGGGGACGACGCCGGCGATCGAGATTCGCACGTACGCCGCCGCGTCATCGACGATCTCGGCGGGCTGGTGGAGCGCGCGGAGCGCCACGGACGCCGGCGCGAGCAGGAGGGCGGTCACGACGCTCAGCGCGAGTGAAAGCAGGAGCCCGCGCTGCATGGCGCGCGACACGCCATCCACGTCGCCCGCTCCGACCGCCTGCGCCACGATCGGATCGAGCGCCATCAACGTCCCGACCCCGAAGATCGACACATTGAAGAAATACAGGTTCCCCAGCGCCACCGCGGCGAGCACCCGCGCTGACACGCGACCAACCATCAGCGTGTCGACGACGCCCATCGACATGAATCCGACCTGGACGAGCACGACCGGGACCGCGAGCGAAACCATCGCCCGCAACTCGGTGTAGCCGCCACTACCTTTCGAAGCCATGCTCGAAACCTTGCGCGTTTGTCTTGTCGTCACTGTAGCGACGCTCGCCGTCCCGCGCGACTCCGTCGCGGCGCAGGACGTGTCCGTCATGGCGCAGGCGATTCCGATCGTCACCCGCGCCGATCCGACCGCGACGCGCAGCGCACTCACCGAGGGGTATCTCACCCAGCCGCTCGCCATGGCGCATGCGTCCTGGCGATGGCTGCGCGGCACCTCGACGCTCAACTTCGAGGGGCTCACGATGGATCGCGGCGAGCTCACCACCGGCGCCTACGGTGAAGGCTACGTCGATCGCCGGCACCCGCATGCCTTTGTCCACGAGCTGTTGGCCGGCGCGGAAACGAGCCGTGGCGGCGTGCAGGCGTCGCTGTTCGCCGGTCGCGGCTTCGCCCCGTTCGGCAGCGATGATCCGATGACGCGGCCGTTCGAAAAATATCCGGTGAACCATCATCTGGCGCAGGTGCTCGAGCGCGTCGTCGCCGTCGGCGCGCTGCGATATGGGCCCGTCATGGCCGAACTCGGAGTCTTCAACGGCGACGAGCCCACCGGTCCGGGCTCGCCGCCCTCGTTCGATCGCTTCGGCGATTCGTGGGCGTCGCGACTCACGATCCTGCCGATCGCCGGCGCGGAAGTGAGCGGGAGCGTCGCCGGCATCACGTCGCCCGAAGTGCGCGCCGGTCACGGACTCGATCAGCGAAAGGGAAGTGTCGTGGCGCGCTTCAGCCGAGAGGGCGACAACGCGTGGCGTTATGCGATGCTCGAGTGGGCGCGCACCGACGAGCGAGACAACGCCGCAACGACAACGTCGCTCGCCAGCCTGCTCGGCGAGGCGGCCGTTTGTGTGCGCGGCGCCATCGCCGGCGTACGCGTCGAGCGCACCGACCGGCCCGAGGAAGAGCGGCTACTCGATCCGTTTCGGACGCCGCGTCCCTCGTCCGATCTCGCCAACCTTGGCGTGTCGCGCTGGACGACGCTCACTGCATCGCTCTCGGCACCGCGCGTTCAAGCGGGGTTCGTATCGGGCCGGCCGTTCCTGGAAGTGGCCCGAATCGGCGTCGCGCCAGGCACGCCGGCCGGAATCTTCAATCCGGAGCTTCGCTACGGCACGCGCCGCATGTGGATGTATTCGGCGGGCATTCGCCTACGCGCCGGCTCGATGCACGATCGAATGGGTCGCTACGGCGCCGCGGTCCCGGAGATGACGACGGACGGCATGAGTGGGATGAGCGGGATGAGCGGGATGAGCGGCATGGGCAGTCACGAGTCCGACAAGACGACGTCAATGGCCGACATGTCATCCAACCGCGATGCGCGCCCACACCACGCGTCGACGGGCCAATGCGTCCTGTGACGCCTCGCTTGATCGCGGCCGGCGTGTTTGCGCTGTGTGGGTTGGCCGCGTGCGGCGACTCGACATCCGGCCCGGCGAAGATCGACACGACCGGCCTCACGCCGGCGGCCTGTCCAGGAATCAACCTCGGGCCAACGCCGGCCCCACTGTCATCGCCGCAATCGAATCCGGTCGCGATGCAAGTGGTTGGCGCGGGATCGGAGACCGCGCGCTACACCGCCGAGATCGCGGTTCGCGGATCGGTAGCGTACACCACGACCTGGGGCTTTCGTGCCGCGAGTGGCAACAAGGTCGACGTATGGGACGTGAGCGGGAACACGCCGGCGTTGATCGACTCGTTGATCGTGGTCGGCGCCACCACGCTCGGCGACGTCGCCGTGAGCGACGACGGCGGCTTGCTCGTCGTCGCCACGGAGCGTACGGGCGGCTCCATCGTGATCTTCGATCTCGCCGATCCGCGACATCCGCGGCTCCTCTCGCGCTTCTCGAATACCGACACCGACCCCGGCGTGCACACCGCCGAGATCGGACGGGTGAATGGAAAGCTGTACGGCTTCCTGTCGATCGATCCCGCCGGCTCCACGCCGGCCCGGCTCGTGATCGTCGATCTGAGCGCTCCGCAAACGCCCCGCGAAGTCTTCACCAAGGTCACGGGCAACCCGTTCGTGCACGACACCTTCATCCGCGACGGCTTGCTCTTCGTCGCGCTGTGGGACGACGGGATGCAGGTCTGGGACGTCGGCGGGTGCGGCACCGGCGCGTCGCCCGAAGCGCCGCGCGTGCTCGGCGGTGTGCGAACGATCAACGGTGAAGTGCACAACATCTGGTGGTATCACGACCCCGGTGGATCCAAGCGCTTCGCGTTCGTCGGCGAGGAGGGTCCGGGCAGCATCGGCAGCAGCTCGCGCGGTGACATCCACGTCGTCGACATCAGCAATCCTGCGGCGCCCAAGGAGGTGGCATTCTACCGCGTCGATGGTGCCGGCACGCACAACTTCTCCGTCGACGAGGCGAACGGCGTGCTCTACGCCGCGTATTACAACGGCGGCGTTCGCGCCATCGACGTCCGCGGCGACCTGGGCACCTGTCCAGTCAACCAGCAGGTCGTGGACGGGTCGACGGGTCTCGCGCGGTGCGATCTACGCCTCATGGGGCGAGAGATCGGCGTTGGGCTCACGGGGCTGAATCGCGGAGTATACGTCTGGGGCGTTCAGTACCAGGCCGGAACCGTGTATGCTTCGGACATGGTGAACGGGATCTGGAAGCTGAAAGCGGTCAAGTGATGCGATCGTCCTGCACTCTGAACCCGACCCCAACCCAACCCGCAGTTGTTCGCCTTTCGTAAACTCTGTTCCCGCAACACTTTCCCGTTGACAACTCTGTCGACGAATCTTAGTCTGGAGCGGTGCAGGAGTCCTCGCGAGGAGGGTCGCTCATGGTCACATCCATTGCTCGCCTTGTTCGGCGAATCGTGAGGCGCCCACTGGTGCCGTTGATGGTCGTCGCCATCGGTGTTCACGAGCCTGGCGATCCAACCCGCCGGGGCACTGGATACGGCGGAGTGTTGCCGGTCCCCGGTCCCGCCGTGACCACGGCCTCGATGACCACGCGCGTGGATCCGATGCTCGACGCCCAGCACCGCGACGCCCGCGTTACTCGTGGACGCGTGTTGTACGCACCAGGACATGAACAACTACGCGCGACGCCGCGCCTGTCGCGGCCGGCTGCGCGGAAAGGTCCTTGTCCGCGGGAACGTGTCGTGCAAAGTCCAAGCACCGCGTCGCCTAACTCCTGAGCGCTTCTTCCAACTCGTCAATGCCACGCTTCCGTACAGCGGCAGCTGCCGCGCTGCTCGTCGTCCCCATCGTCGCGGGCGGTTTCCTGCTTCAGGAACCGCCCGCTCGCGCGAATGCCGCCCTGTTTCAACAGGTCATGTCGTTGGTACAAACGCAGTACGTCGACACGCTTCCGGCGTCCGCGGCGTACGAGAAAGCGGCGCGCGGCCTGGTCCGGGAGCTGAACGACCCGTACAGCGAGCTTCTCTCGCCGAAACAGTCGGAGGCCTTCAACCGCTCGACCGGTGGCCGCTACGGCGGCACGGGCATGCTGCTCGGCGAGGTGGCGCTCGGGAAAGGCGCCGTCGTCCAACGTGTTTTTCCGCACACGCCGGCCGAGGAAGCGGGTGTTCGCGAGGGCGATCATATCATGTCCGTCGACAGCACCCCGACACAGAATCTCGAGCTCGCAAAGATCTCGGATCTCCTCCGTGGCGATCCGGGGTCGAAGGTGTCGGTCGTCTATTCGCGCCCGGGTGTCATCGAGCCGATCAAGCTCCACTTCGTGCGTCGCGTGGTGCACGTTCCCGCCGTCGCCTTCGCTGGCATGGTCGGCGACCACGTCGGGTACATCCCGCTGCAAACGTTCAACGAGAACACCGCGGACGAAGTACAGGCAGCCGTCGACCAGCTCGTGAAGCAGGGTGCCAAGGGCCTCGTGCTCGACATGCGCGACAACGGCGGCGGTATCGTCCAGCAGGCGCTGGAAACGTCGAGCCTGTTCCTTCGCGAGGGCCAGGAGATCGCCAGCGTTCGTTCGCGCAGCCAACCGACGGAAATTCTTCGCTCCAGCGGCAAGCACCTCGCCCTCGACATTCCGCTCGTCGTGCTCGTCGACGGCGGCTCGGCGTCGGCGACGGAGATCGTCGCCGGTGCGCTGCAGGACCACGACCGCGCCCTGGTGCTGGGCACCACGTCGTTCGGCAAGGGACTGGTGCAGTCGGTATATCAGCTCGCCGACGGCTATCAGCTCAAGATGACGACGGCGAAGTGGTTCACGCCGAGCGGGCGCTCGATCCATCGCGAGCGCAAGCTGTTGGAAAGCGGCGAGTTCGTGGAGGTGCGCCCCGATTCGACGGGGAGCGACAGCACCAGAAAGCCCAAGTTCAAATCGGATGGGGGGCGCGTCGAGTACGGCGGCGGCGGCATTCACCCGGACATCGTCGTGAGCGATACGCTCACGACTCCGGAGCGCGATTTCTTCCGCGCCGCCGCGCCGCAGGGTCAGGCGATCACGACCGTCTTGCAGGACTACTCGCTCGAGCTCAAAGGCACGGTGGCGCGGGATTTCAAAGCTCCGGTCACGTGGACCACCGAGCTGATGCGACGGTTGGCCGCCGCCGGGGTCAAGCTCGATGCAAAATACGATTCCACCGCCCGAGTGGTTCTCACGCGCGACCTCGAGAATCGGGTCGCGCGGCTGAGCTTCGGCGACGCCGTCGCGAAGGCCCGCAGTCTGGATGAAGATCATCAACTGCTCAAAGCCGTCGAGCTGCTCCAGCGCAGCACGACGCAGGCGCAGCTCCTCGCGGCGGCCGCCCCCGCCGTGATCCGGAAGTAAACGCGGCTCGACCAAGTTATCTTGGAGCCGTGTCCGAGTTCCGGCTCCAGGTCCCCCACGCGCATCACCTGCGTGTGCAGCGAACGACGCGATATTACACGCTCGGTACCTCGGGCGATGCGTCGCGCACGATCTGGATCGTCATCCACGGCTACGGCCAGCTCGCCGGAGAATTCGTCCGGTATTTCGCCGATCTCGCGGATGGCGACACGCTCATCGTCGCGCCCGAGGCGATGAATCGCTTCTATCTGGTGAGCCCGGAGAAGACGCCGGCGCGGGACCGGCCCGTTGGCGCGACGTGGATGACGCGCGAGGACCGCGAATCCGAGATTGCCGATTACGTCGAATATCTCGACGCGCTGTTCGATGAAGTCGCCGCCGAGGCGGTGCGCAACGGTGCGCGCGTCAACGTCATCGGATTCTCGCAGGGCGCCGCCACGGCCACGCGATGGGCGACGCACGGCCGCGCCGCGCTTCACCGTCTCGTCCTTTGGGGTGGCCTGATTCCTCCCGACACCGACCTGTCGCGCGGTCCGCAGGTGCTTCGCAACGTCCCGCTCACACTCGTTCTCGGGAGCGCCGATCACTACGTGAGCGACGCCATGCTGGCCGCCGAGCAAGCTCGCCTCGACAAGGCCGCCATCCCCTACGACGTCATCCGCTTCGACGGTGGCCACGCGATCACCCGCGCGGTCTTCGAGCAGCTCGTCGCCCCGCGTGGCGCGAACGCCTAGCGTCGCTTGCGATCGATCAGCCGCGAGAGATCGCGCCGGTCCTTCTTCGTCGGGCGGCCTTTCTCCTCGTACACGAACGCGGGGGGCGCCATCTTGAGCTGGGCGGCGAGGCGTTCGCGTTCGTCGCGGCTGGCGGGGGTCTCCTCGTACAGCGCCTGCGCGACCGAAGCCGGCCCGCGCCGCTCCGAGAGCCGCCTGAGGATGAGCACGTGCTCGTATGGGCCGATTCGCAGGCGGATCTCATCGCCAGGCTTCACGGCCTTCGCCGGCTTGGCGCGCTCGCCATTGACCTCCACCTTCCCACCGCCCACGGCCTCGGTGGCCAACGATCGCGTCTTGAAGAAGCGCGCCGCCCAGAGCCATTTGTCGAGACGAACGCGATCGGAATCGTCTTGCGTCATCGGAGATGGTTACATTGATCGTTGATGAATAGTAACGCGCTCGGTCTCTACGTTCATCGTTACGTGCCGCCCAAGGCGGAAGATCGCCGGACGCTGCTCCTCCTGCACGGCACGGGCGGCGACGAGAACGATCTCATCCCCCTCGGCGAGATGCTCGCCCCCGACGCGGGATTTCTGAGTCCTCGCGGAACGGTGCTCGAGCGCAACGCCGCGCGCTTCTTTCGCCGCGTTGCCGAGGGCGTGTTCGACCTTCCGGACCTGCACGCGCGCACGAAGGATCTGATCGCGTTCGTCGCCGCGGCGTCCGAGCACTACGGCTTCGACCCGCGCCAGGTCATCGCGGTGGGATTCTCGAACGGCGCGAACATCGCCGCGAGTGTGCTGCTGACGTCGGCGGACACGCTGTCGGCCGCGGTCCTCTTTCGGCCGATGGTGCCCTTCATTCCGGACGAGCCGGTGTCGCTCGCCGGTCGGCGCGTGTTCATCGGCGCCGGGGAAGGGGACCCGATCGTTCCGGCCTCGCACTCGGAGCGGCTGGCCGAGCTGCTCCAGGTCTGCGGCGCCGAGGTGACGCTCACCTGGCAGCCCGGCGGCCACACTCTGACTCGCGCTGACGTCGCCGCCGCGTATGATTGGCTCGAGGTGGGACGAGAGCAGACCTGAGACGCCAGCCAGCGAGGAGAACATGAAGGTTCGTTGCATCGCGTGGGGCACGATGCTCGCCACGGTCGTCACCGCGACGGCGCCCGCGAGCGCGGCCGCGCAGAGCGCACTCCCGGATTCCACCGTTCGTCGCGTCGACGCTGTCTTTGCGCGCTATCCGGCCGACGCGCCGGGCTGCGCCCTGGGGGTGTTCCAGAACGGCCGCATCGCGCTGGCCAAGGGCTACGGCCTGGCGAACATCGAGTACGGCATTCCAATCACGCCGCACACGCCGTTCATCATGGGATCGGTGTCGAAGCAGTTCACGGCGGCGGCGATCGCGCTGCTCGTCGAGCAGGGCCGCATCTCACTCGACGACGACGTGCGAAAATACGTGCCCGAGCTGCCCGACTACGGCAAGCGGATCACGATCGATCATCTCGTCCACCACACGAGCGGGATTCGCGATTTCTGGGCGCTCTACGAGGCGGCGGGGACGCGCCTCGACGATGGCTATACCGTCGACGACGTCCTCGCGCTCGCGGCGCGCCAGAAGCATCTCAACTTCGACCCGGGTGCCGAGTACAACTACAGCAACACCGGCTACGTGCTGCTCGGCGTGATCGTGCAGCGTGTGACCGGCAAATCGCTTCGCCAGTTCGCCGCCGAGCAGATCTTCGGTCCCCTCGGCATGACCATCTCGCACTTTCACGACGACCACAACCAGCCCGTGCGCGGCCGCGCGTTCGCCTACAGCCCGGTACCGGGCGGCGGCTGGCGGATCAACATCTGGAACAACGATATCGTGGGGCAGGGTGGGCTGATGACCACGGTCGAGGAGCTGCAGAAGTGGGATGAGAATTTCTATACGGGCGCCGTGGGCGGCAAGGGGTTCCTCGCCCGGCAGCTCGAGCGCGGGAAGCTGAACGACGGGACGACGTTGACCTACGCGTTCGGTCTGGAGGTCACGACCTACCGTGGTCTGCCGATCGTCGAGCACGCCGGCAGCACGGGGGGATACCGCACCGACATCACGCATTTTCCGTCGCAGCACACGAGCGTCGTGACGATGTGCAACGTGAGCACGGCCGACGCCACGGGGCTTGCCCATCGCGTTGCCGACGTCGTGCTCGGTTCGCGCTTCACGCAGCCGGTCCCCGTGGCGACGCGCCGGGCCGCCGCGCAACAAGCCGGCTCGGCTGTCACGCTCGACGATGCCGATCGCTCGGCGTTGGTGGGCCGATACTACTCGGACGAGCTGAGCGCGACCTATGACGTCGTCGCGGCGAGTGGTGCGCTGGTGCTGCACCGTGGGCGGGCTGCGCCGGACACGCTGCGCGCGGTCGACCATCAGACGTTCCGCGCCGGCGCCATTACGTTGCACGCGGCAACGGCGCAGTCGGGAAGCGTGCCCGGCTTCACGATCGACAACGGTCGGGCGCGTGGCATCGAGTTCACGCGGACGGCGACGCCCGGGCGATGAGGCGGGCGGTCGCGGGGAGACTTGCACGGGGCTGAAGGCTCGGATATATTACTGACGCGTCAGTAATTGATAAACGCGCCGGCCGGATCGACCTAGTTGTCCGTCGATGCGGCCGTTGCATTCCGAAACCCAGTGTCTTTAGCCGCAAACCCAGAGCCCCGCTGGCGCCGCCTCCCCGAGGAGCGGCCCGCCCAGATCATCAAGGCCGCCCTCACCGAGTTCGGAGAGCGCGGGCTCGCCGGCGCGCGCCTCGACGACATCGCCAAGCGCGCCGGCCTCTCCAAGGGAACCATCTATCTCTACTTCCCGAACAAGGAAGAGCTGTTCCGCGAGATGGTGCGATACACGGTCGTCAGCCAAATCGAGGAAAGCGAGCGCCAGTTCGGTGAGATCGCCGGCTCCGCCACCGAAGCGCTCACGCTCTTCATGCGCACCTTTTGGAGCTTCATCCGGTCATCGCAGTTCGCGCCCCTGTTCCGGCTGATACACGCCGAGGTGCACAACTACCCCGACCTCGCCCAGTTCTACGCGGAAGAGGTCGTGACGCGGCGCCATCGCCTCATCGCGTCGATCATCGCGCGCGGGGTGAACACCGGGGAGTTTCGCGACGTCGACCCGAGCGTTGCGGCGCGTATGCTCACGGCCCCCTTCGTCATCCACGGCCTCTGGTGTACGCACCGCGAGTGCTTCTCGTCCGTGGCCGCCGAGACCGACGAGCAAGTCCTGGAGGAGTTGATGCAGTTCTATCTTTCGGCCATTCGGCCCGACGCCCAGCCGTGAGCCCGCCGTCTCATAATTACATGAACGCTCATTACCAAAAGATCATTCGTCTCGGAGCCGGCCTGTCGTTGATCGCGGCATTGCTGGCCTTTGTCGTCAGGGTCGCGGAGGCCCAAACGCCGACGCCGCAGCGCCTGTCGCTCGGCGACGCCGCCCGCCTCGCCGCGTCGCAGACGGCCGCCGTGCAGAGCGCCGCCACGCGCGTACAGGAAGCGCAGGCGCGCGTGACCCAGTCGCGATCGGCGCTGCTGCCGCAGGTTTCGGCCGTGCCGCGATGGACCACCACCACGATCAACAGCGCCAGCTTCGGATTCAACTTTCCCGCGATGCCGGGCGAGCCGCCGCTGCTCGACCCGAACGGACAGATCATCGGGCCGGTCAGGCTCTGGGATTTTCGCGGCGAGGCGTCCCAGCCGGTCCTCGACCTCGGCGCCAGCGGACGTGTACGCGCCGCGCGCGCGAACGTCGTCGCGGCCGGCGCCGACGTCGCGATCGCATCCGAGCAGGCCGCGACGAACGCGGCCACGGCGTACATTCGCCAGCTCCGTAGCGAAAGCGCGCTCCAGGCCCGCATCGCCGACTCGACCCTCGCCGCCGACCTGCTCGGCATCGCCCGCGATCAGCTCACCGCGGGAGTCGGTGTCGCGCTCGACGTGACGCGTGCTCAAGCGCAGCTCGCCAACGCGCGGGCCCAGCTCATCGCGGCGCGCAACGACCGCGACCGCGCACGGCTCGATCTGCGCCGCGCGTTGAACCTCCCGCTCGACACGCCTGTCGAGCTCACCGACTCGCTCAATTCCGTGACGCCGCCGGGCGGGATCAGCGAGGAGACAGCGATCGACCTCGCGACCCGAACACGTCCGGACATCCGCGCCGCCGACGCACAGCTCGCGGCGGCCGGTCAACAGCTCCAGGCCATTCGCGCCGAGCGTCTGCCCACGATCGGGTTGTTCGGCAACGACGGCGCGAACGGCCTCGGGTTCAATCACCTCCTGAATACCTATAATTACGGCGTGCAGGTGACGTGGCCCGCGTTCGAGGGCGGGCGGCGTCAGGCGCAAGAACAAGAGCAGCAAGCCGTGGCTCGCGATATCGACATCCGGCGCCGCGATCTGCGCCAGCAGGTCGCGCTCGACGTGCGCGGCGCGCTGCTCGACATCGCGTCGGCGCGCGAGCAGGTCGACGCGGCGCGCGGACGCCAGCGCTTCGCCGAGCTCGAGGTCGAACAGGCGCGCGAGCGCTTTCGCGCCGGCGTCGCCGGCAACGCGGACGTCATCACCGCGCTGGCTGACCTCAACGCGGCGCGCACTGGCCTGATCGACGCCCTGGCTGCCTATCAGACGGCCCGCATCTCGCTCGCGCGGGCCGAGGGCACCGTCTCTCAACTTCGTTAACAGAATCACTTCCGACCGACGGACGACGACCATGGCAACAGTACTCAAGCAAGAGGCAGAACAGCGCGACATTCCAGCGGTTCCCGCGCCACCCAAGAGCGGGCGGCGCCGCCTCGTCCTTCCCGTGATCATCGTGCTCGTTCTGCTCGGAGCGCTCTGGGCGTTCAAGCAGTGGAGTTACGGGCGCGCCCACGAGTCGACGGACGACGCGGCCGTGGACGGACACCTGATTCCCGTCCTCGCCAAGGTCAGCGGCTATGTGCAAGCAGTGACGGTGAGCGACAACGACCACGTCGGCGCCGATTCGCTGCTCGTGCAGATCGATCCGTCGGAGTACCGCGTGCGACTCGCCCAGGCCGAAGCCGATCTCGCGGCGGCGCAGGCGACGGCGGGCGGGGCCGGCAGCAACGGCCAGGCCCAGGCGATGGTCGAGCAGGCGACCGGACAGCGCGCGTCGCTCTCGGCGCAGATTACGGCGGCGCGGGCCAACGAAGTGAAGGCCGGGCAGGACCTCGCCCGTATGGAGGAGCTCGCGGCCAAGCAGATCGTTTCGAAGCAGCAACTCGACGCGGCGCGCGCGGCCGCCGAGGCCGCGTCGGCCAACGTCGTCGCGCTGCAACGCCAGACGAGCGCGGCGAGCGGCACCATCGCCAGCGCCCAAGCCGGTGTGCGCCTCGCGTCGGCTCGCCTTCAGGGTGCTAAAGCAGCGCGCGACAATGCCGCGCTGCAATTGAGCTACACGCAGGTTCGCGCGCCCGCGGCGGGCA
>Ga0157370_10001246_pt1 | contig 31790 bp, 32 predicted proteins | sample C35metaG_FD_113463 | JGI IMG/M metagenome (GOLD analysis project Ga0157370, IMG submission 113463) | Corn rhizosphere microbial communities from Kellogg Biological Station, Michigan, USA - C3-5 metaG | ecosystem: Host-associated > Plants > Roots > Rhizosphere > Soil | place: USA: Michigan...
CCCACGAGCCTACATGGCGATCTACGTTCGAATACTAAGAGCTTATGGCTTGCGCCTCACAGGCTTTCCGCGGTTCGTCGCGCTCGCGGCGTGGTTGATCGTATTCATCGGTTTGCTGCGCCATCTTTGGAGCAGCCTTTTGCGCAGGGCGGCCCTCGCCCGGACCCGGGGCTCGGAGCTGCTGAGCCGTTGAAACAGCATTTCGGTTTTTACGTATGGGGATGGTGATCGCGGGCGCGCTAGGGCGGGATCATGCCTGAAAGATTGAGCGACTCAAAGGTCGTGACCCGCGGCGAGCAGATGCTCGCCCTCCGCCGGCGACGGATGGCCGCTTCTCACCCTTTTTTCCGCGGCGGCTTTCGTCCCTTCTTTTTTGCCGGCGCCGCCTGGGCGCTGATCGCGATTGCTTTGTGGATCTGCTCGCTCCTTGGAGAGATCACGCTTCCGACCGCGCTCGAGGCGCTCGCCTGGCATCGCCATGAGATGCTGTTCGGCTTTGTTGGAGCGATCATCGCAGGGTTCCTGCTGACCGCGGTTCCCAACTGGACTGGCCGGCTGCCGATCGCTGGATGGCCGCTTGCGGGCCTCTTCAGCCTGTGGGTGGCTGCGCGGCTGGCGGTGCTCTTCTCCGCTACGGTCTCGCTGTGGCTCGCTGGCCTTCTCGATGTCGGATTTTTCCTCGTGCTTGGACTACTTGCCGCTCGCGAGGTGCTGAAGGCCAATAACCGCAACACGCCGATCGTCGGCATGATTTTGCTGTTCGGCGTTGCCGACGGACTCGATTATCTCGCCAATGGGGGTGTGATCTTGTCGCCGGATATCGGCTGGCAGCTGGCCATTGCGATCATCGTCCTGTTGATCTCGCTGGTCGGCGGGCGGATCATTCCATCCTTCACGCGCAACTGGATGGTGAAGAGGGGGATGAATCAGGGCCTTCCCACCCAGCCCGGTCGGTTCGATCTGTTCGTGATCGGTGCGACTGCCGTTGCGATGATTTTTTGGCTAAGCGGCCCGCCCGAGCTGGTGACGGCTTCAATCGTCATTGCTGCTGGCGTCCTCCAGGCTGTCCGCTGGGCGCGCTGGAGCGGGTGGCGCACCTTTGCAGATCCGCTCGTGCTGATCCTCCATGTCGGCTATTTGTGGATTCCCGTGGGGCTGGCGCTGCTCGGTCTCAGCCTTGTTGGCTTGGTTCCTCGGAGCGCAGCAATTCATTCGCTGACCGCTGGCGCGATGGCGACCATGATCCTCGCCGTCATGACGAGGGCGAGCCTCGGCCATACCGCCCGCGAGCTCAGGGCCAGTCCGCTCACGGTCCTCGTCTATGTGCTGGTCACGGCTGGTGCCCTGCTGCGGGTCTCAGCCTCGCTAAAGCTCATCGACTATAATCTCGGGATCGAGATTGCCGGGCTCGCCTGGGGCGGCGCGTTTCTCATGTTTCTCATTGCCTATGCGCCCGTGCTCTGGCGGCCCCGCCTCGGGGAAGCGCGATAGAGGAATAAAGGGGGGAATCTCAATGAACGGTCGGGGTGCCGGCCCATGCCGGCTCGCTTTGATGCTCACCGCTCTCTTCGTCGCGACACCCGCGGCCGCCGCCGACGACAGCCAGCTTTGGGCGGGCGCGAGCGTCACTGTGAAATTGTCGGACAAATGGCGCTTTTCCGAGGAGCTGACCACCAGGTTCAGCGACAAGCGCAACGGGCTTTACGAGATCGAAAGCAATAGTCTCGTCGGATATGGCCTTGCGCCGGGGATCATGTTGTGGGCGGGCTATACACACGACCCCCAATATGCCGCTGGCGATTTCACGATCATGGAGCATCGCGCGCGCGAACAGGTGACGTTCGACAATTTCGCGACGCTCGGCCCGGGAAAGCTCAGCGGCCGACTGCGCATGGAGCAGCGTTGGCGCGACGCAATCCCCGGCACCGGCTGGCGAGTCCGGCCGTTCATCAAATATGCCGTTCCGTTTCACAAAGGCGGGCACACTGCATTCGTGCTCAGCACTGAGCCGTTCATCGATTTGAACAATAGCGCCTTTCAGCGGACCAGAGGTCTGGACCGGACGCGGACGTTCGTCGGCATTTCGACACCGGTTGCGAAGAAGCTGACCCTCGATGCCGGTTACCTCAACCAGCACATGTTCGTGCCTCATGGTCCCGACAATGACGATCATGTCGCCTCGGTCGCGCTGAACCTGTCGCTCTAGCGCGATCTAAAAAAGAGGAGCCGCCCCGGCGCTCGGGGCGCGCCGAACGCCTTCCCCTTCTGCATCCTCGATCGCTCGGTCAATCAGCTTTACCGAGCGCAGGCGGCCTTCGGCCTCGACTCGCCGGCGGTAGCGGGCAAGGCGGCGCGCAAGGTCGCAATCGGCGCTTTCCTCGACTTCGCGATGAATGTCGGGACCGAGCTTTTCTGTCATGTCACTTATTTAGCGAGCCCTGGGAGCCATGTGGATAAGTATCTTTCCCAAGCGCGGGCGATGGAAAGCGCTGCCATTAGCATCGCGCATTGCTAGGGGTCTTTCTCATGGACCAGTCTGTCGGATATCGGCCGCCGGAGGCCGAAGCGCATCTCAGATCCATCCTCGCGACCGTGCCCGACGCGATGGTAGTGATCGACGAATCGGGTCTGATCCTGTCGTTCAGCGCAGCAGCCGAGAAGATGTTCGGCTATTTGGAGAGCGAGGTCGTTGGCGAGAACGTCAAAATGCTGATGCCGAACCCCGACCGCGATCGGCACGACCAATATCTGATCGATTATCTCACGACCGGCAAGCGCAAGATCATCGGCATCGGTCGAGTGACGACCGCGCTCCATCGCGACGGCAACACCTTCCCAATCGAGCTCGCGGTCGGCGAAGCGTGGAGCGGCAGCCGACGGATCTTCACCGGGTTCATTCGCGACCTGACCGAGCGACAGCAGACCTTGCTCCGACTGCAGGACCTGCAGTCGGAGCTGGCGCATGTCGGGCGCGTGAGCGAGATGGGGACTCTCGCTTCGTCGCTCGCCCATGAACTGAACCAGCCGCTGACGGCGGTCGCAAGTTATTGCGAAAGCGCTCGCGACCTGCTCAGGGGCCACCTCGACGAGGAGACCATGGAAATGGTCCGCGAGGCGATGGACGAGGCGGCCGAACAGGCGGTCCGGGCGGGGCAGATCGTCCGCCGGTTGCGCGACTTCATGAGCCATGGAGAGACGGAGCGGCGGGTCGAAAGCCTCCAGCGGCTGATCAACGAAGCGAATGCGCTCGCACTCGTCGGCTCGCGCGAGCATGGGATGGACGTTCAGCTCTCGCTCGATTCGCGTGCCGACATGGTGTTCGTCGATCGAATCCAGATCCAGCAGGTCCTGGTCAACCTCATTCGCAACGCCATCGACGCGATGATCGACGCTCCAGTTCGGCGACTGTCGATCCGGACCGGGAGGCTCGACGGGCAGACCCAGGTCACGGTGGAGGACACCGGCTCGGGGATCAGCGAAGCGATCGCCGAGCAATTGTTTCAGCCGTTCGTCACGTCCAAGCAGAATGGCATGGGGATCGGCCTTTCGATCTGCCGGACGATCGTGCAGGCGCATGGAGGCCGCATCTGGTTCGAGCCGGGAGGCGGCGGCACGGCCTTTCATTTCACTTTGCCATCGGGAGAAGCGAAGACATGAGCGACGAAGAGCTGCGCCTGGTTCACCTGGTCGACGATGACGAGGCGATTCGCCGCTCGGTCGGCTTCGCCCTCAAGACGTCGGGTTTTCACGTGCGTGCCTATGAGAGCGGCGTCGAGTTTTTGAAGTCGGCGCACCATCTCGAGCGCGGGTGCATCCTTCTCGACATCCGAATGCCCGGCTTGGATGGGCTCGAGGTCCAGTCGGCGCTAAGGGACAAAGGCATCACCCTTCCGGTCATCATCATGACTGGGCACGGCGACGTCAGCCTCGCCGTCCAGGCCATGAAGGCGGGCGCTGTGGACTTCATCGAGAAACCGTTCGAGAAGGCCGTGCTCCTTGGAGCGATCGAGCATGGGGTCGAGCGGCTCAAGCGATCGGCTGCGGACGTCGACCGAGCGGATGAAGCGGCGGTAAGGCTGCAGGCGCTGACGGCGCGCGAGCGCGAGGTGCTCGACGGCCTTGCCAGAGGACTGCCCAACAAGACCATCGCATATGATCTCGGGATCAGTCCGCGAACGGTCGAGATCCATCGCGCTAATTTAATGACTAAGCTCGCCGTCAGAAGCCTTTCGGAAGCGCTCCGCATCGCCTTTGCGGCCCAGGACAAGTCACTCGACTGAAGCGCTCCGTCCGCGGTCAATGGCGATGCGATCGAGCCTCTTTCGATAACCGGTTTATCGCCGCGAGCCTGGCGAAATGACCAAGGTCAACGCGGGCCTTCTCCATTTGCTCACCACGGAAAAATAGGCTCCGGCAAAGAGCATTGCTACGGCATATTACGGATATAGGCGCTCGCTCGCCCCGGGCCATTTGAGCACTCCCTTTCGTGCTCGAACGGAGTGATCGATGACGACCCGCCAGAAACCTGAACTTCTTGTCGCCCGCAAAGAAATTGCTGCGCCGCCAGTACTGCGAGCATGCGTTGACCAGAGCTTCGAGCTTCCCGGCGCAATCTATGGCGCGATGGCGATCATGTTCGCCGGATTCATCGCGGTCCTGGCGCTGGCCTTCCGCGGCGGGCACATGGCAATCGCTTATGGCGTGATCTTCATATTCCTCGCGGCCTATTTTGCCATCCCCGCCATTTTCCAGCAGCGAAAAGGGCTCAGCTGGGCCATGTTCCGCTACAAGGGCATTGAGACTGCAACCGGGCGCACCCGCGCAATGGAAGCGACCGTCCTGGTGCTGCTCCTTCCCTTCTTGATCTTCTGCTTTGGACTTGCGGTCGCGGCCATCGCCGCGTTCGTCTGATCCTTGATCGGCGATTGCCGGGGATTGCACGCGATTTTGTTGCTTCATTCCCTGACCGAAACCTCAAGCGCATCGGGCCTGCGGCCGCGCGGCGGAAAGGAGCAGGCGGGTGGGGCGCAAGTGCCGGCGAAACGAGCAGTGCTGAGCCAATAGCCTTTGCGGTGCTCGCGCAGGGCGAGACCGATGAGAAACAAGGAGCGGCGCAGCTAGGTATTTCCCCGCAGGTGCGGCATGGCTGATAATATGCTATTGAGACGCATTATTATAAAGGAAGCTCTGAAAATGAAATGGACAAGGAGCATTGGCTCGGGCTGCGATGCCTTGGACGTCGCGGCCGTCTGGCCCTCCACCGCGCAATTGGCCGGTCTGCCCTTGCCGGAAATCAAATCCAGGGACGACGGGTCGATCTCATCGCGCGAAGGGTAATAAGCCCCCGACCTTGAACAAGGAGTCATAAATGATGGCGCTTCATCACCTTTGTCCCGGCGAAAAGATCCACTTGGCCTCGTCTCAATCGACCGCCAGTGCGAGGAAATTGGCGCTCGTCAAGACCGATGCCTTTGAATCGGTGCAGCTCCTGCTTCGCGCGGGTGAAGAGATTTCGCCGCACTTTGTACCGGGCTACGCCACCATCCATTGTCTCGACGGCCGCGTCGTCCTCCAAACGGACGAGCGGATAGAAATGGAGGCGGGTGACTGGCTCTACCTCGATCGCGGTCAACGTCATTCGGTTGCAGCGCTCGACGAAAGTTCGCTGTTGGTCACCATCCTGCTCGAATGATGCGAAGCAATCAAAAAAAATAGCTCGAAGGCGCGCTGCCCGGCAATCGGTCGAGCAGATTGCGCCTTGGTTGGGGCGCAAAATCCGGATGACGGAAGGACTGGAGGGAAGCGATGACCCATGAATATGGAGATCCCTTGAGCTCGGAGAGCATTTCGGTGGCCGTCACCAGGGCGCTTGCCTTGTCGGAGAAGCGGCCGGGCGAGCCTTTCGCTGTTCAAGTCGAGCAGGCGATCCATGAATGCGTTTGCGCCTGTGCGGTCGAGATTGAGGATATTATCGAGCAGCGCCACTCTGGCATGCACGCAACGCTCACCCTCGAAGTGAAATCCCGGGCAGAGCGGGAACTTGCCAGACGAGAGGCAGAGCATCAGCAAAGGCGAATCGACGAAGCTTCGGAGGAGTCGTTTCCCGCAAGCGACCCGCCCGCGTGGATTTGGCAGGGATATTAGTCCGACCGGGTGGTGCGCTCGCACCCAACGCAAATGTCAGGCGAGCCAAGTTCGGCCTTTGTCATCGCCTGCGCCGCCTTGGCGATTGGAATTTTGATAGCTGCCGTTGATCGACTTGCCCGCTCCGCCTAGCCAAGCTCGATGAAACCCAAGCTTCTCACCACCCTCGAGAATTATTCTGGACGACTGCTTCTTGCCGATCTCGTGGCGGGCGGCACGGTCGCGCTCGTCGCGCTTCCCTTGAGCATCGCCATCGCGATCGCTTCCGGCGCTTCTCCCAAGGCGGGCCTGGTGACCGCCATCATCGGCGGCCTGCTCATTTCGCTGCTTGGCGGGAGCAGGGTGCAGATCGGCGGCCCCACCGGCGCGTTCATCGTCGTCGTTGCCGGAGTTATCACTCAGTTCGGTTTTGACGGGCTCCTCCTCGCTACATTGCTCGCCGGGATCATCCTTTTGATTGGCGGACTGGTGAGGGCAGGCCGGCTCATCGCATTGGTGCCCGAGGCGGTCATCGAGGGTTTCACCGTTGGCATCGCACTGATCATTGCGGTCAGCCAGCTCAAGGACCTGCTGGGCATGTCCGCTACTGTCCCGGCCGATCTGGTCCACGGCCTGCCGGCATTGTGGGCCGCTCGAAACCAGCTGAAGCTTGCGGCGCTCGGCGTCGGCCTGTTCACGATCGCCGGTATCGCTGTTCTTCGCCATTATGTTCCGTGGTTTCCGGGCTCGCTGCTTGTGATCGCCGCAGCCTCCGCAGCTGGCCTATTCCTAGGGCTGCCGGTGGATACGATCCATTCGCGCTTCGGAGAGCTTCCTGCGGGCCTCCCGATGCCCTCTCTTCCGCACCTGAGCGTTGCCAGGATCAGCGCGCTCCTGCCCTCGGCCTTCGTCATCGCCTTCCTGGCCGCCGTCGAATCGCTGCTGTCGGCGATCGTCGCCGACAGGATGATCGGCGGGAGCCACCGCTCGGGCGCCGAGCTTCTGGCCCAAGGCGCGGCCAACATCGTCTCGCCGCTCTTCGGCGGCCTCCCGGCGACGGGCGCAATAGCCAGGACCGCGACGAACGTTCGCGCGGGAGGTCAAACGCCCGTCGCGGGCATCGTCCACGCGCTTACGATCCTCATCATCACCCTCCTGGCCGCTTCGCTCGCCGGCTATCTTGCGATGCCGTCATTGGCCGGGCTTTTGATCTTGACCGCATGGGTGATGAGCGAACCGGGTCGCTGGTCCGAACGCATGCACCTTCGAACCAGTGACCGCTCATTATTCTTCATGACCATGATCCTCACCGTGATCAGCAACCTCACGATTGCGATCGCCGTCGGAACCGGCGCGGGCCTGGCGCTCCGCCTGTTGCGCAGAAACGTCAAACCGGCCGAGTGGAATCCGGCCGATCGCTCCAGGCTCTAGGAAACGGATGGCGATCGGCATTTTGAAAAATGAGCCGATGGCTTTTTTGAAATCGTCCGGAAAGGGTCCGAAAACAGCCCCGAGCAGGCACGTTCGAATGAGAGCGCGGGTTCGCCGATAACCATCCCCGCCGTCGGCGACCGCTGAACCTTCCGCTCGGCAGGCTGAAAGGGGGGCGCGCCCTCCCAAGCGCTCCATGAACCGAAGACCTCGCCGCCGGCACCCACGCACATGTCGGGTTAGCAGGCGCCAGGAACGTGGCAGGGGAGATAGTTTCGGAGCTGGTGAAGGACCAGGCGGCATCGGCGCAGGCCGAAACCGATCTGGACCTGCTGGCGAAAATACGCTCCGGTGACCGGGCGGCCTTCGAGCGGATGTACCGTCTTTACCATCCGCGGCTGACGCGATTTCTCCAGACTTTGATCAGGCGCCCAACGCTGGTCGAAGAGGTACTGAACGATACGATGATGGTCGTCTGGGCGAAACCCGACAGCTTCCACGGCGCAAGCAAGCTCTCGACCTGGATCTTCTCGATTGCCTACCGGAAGGCGATGAAAGGACTTCGCCAGCAGGACGAAGCAATCGAGGACAAGAACGAAGGGCGAAGGGTCAGCGAGGAGGCCGGACCGGATGAATCGTCGGGCAGGGCACGGGTCCGGCAGCTGTTGGTCGGGGCGATGGCGGAACTGTCACCCGCGCACCGGGCGGTGGTGGATCTGACCTATTTCCATGAGCTTGGCTATCGCGACATCGCGGCGGTCTTCGATTGCCCGGTGGACACGGTGAAGACCCGAATGTTTCACGCGCGCAGGCACCTCCGCAAGAAGCTCGGCGGCGTCCTCGCGGACTGGATATAGGACGAACGAACGATGGCCGAAATCATTCGACTGCGGGCAAGCCCGCACGACCAGGCGGAGGCGCTGCTCCCGTGGCTCGTCAACAAGACTCTCAATCCCGCGGAGCTCGAGTGGATCGAGGCGCATCTTGCTGATTGCACCGACTGCCGCGCGGCATTGGCTGAGGAGCGGCGGCTCGCCGCCGGAGTCCAGACCATTGCGCTCGACACCGGCAGCGGCTGGGAGCGGATGAAGCAGCGGCTTGATCTTGGGGCAGAAGCACAGTTTCGACCCGCCGAGCCGCTGCGGCGCAAGCGACTTTCGCTCGGCTGGGCGATTGCAAGTCCATTTGCCGCCGCTGCTGCGGTCGCTCTGCTGTTCATCGGCGTTGCTCCAGAGCGGCCGGCCGACCCCCAATATCATGCGCTCGGCGCAGCGGCCAACGTCCAGCCCGCGAACCTCGTCGTTCAGTTCGAGCCCGCGACCAGGATGCGCGATATGCAGCGCACGCTGGGATCGGTCGATGCGCGGCTGGTCGATGGTCCGACCGAAACTGGCGCCTATCTGCTTCGGGTCAATGAGACCAAACGCGAGCTTGCGTTGAAGCGCCTGCGCGATAGCGACTCAGTCGCGCTCGCCGAACCGATCGACGCCCCCGAGCGCCAATGATTCAATCGCGCATCTTGCGCGGCTTGCTTGCCGCAGCCTTGATCTGGTCTTTAGGACCGGGGTGGGCCGAACCAGCGCCGCCAAGCTCGCTCGATCGGCTTCCGTCACGCCAGATCCTGGTGATGCTGAAGGCAGCGCCGCAGCACTTCCGAATAGGCGCATCCTACATCGCCGCGACCCCTTATGGCGACAAAGTCTTGATCGAGGCGCGCCGCCGTTTGGCCGAGGCGGTTGCAAGGAAGAACGGCTTCATCGTGGTCGACGGCTGGCCGATGCCGCTGCTTGGGGTCGACTGCTATGTGATGCGCGTTCCAGCGGGCGTGCCGATCGACGCTGCGGTCGAGCGTCTGTCCCGCGAGCCCGGAATCGCCTGGTCGGAACCAATGCAGCTTTACCTGGCGCAAGCCGCGAAGACGGCGCGCACGCCGGACCCGCTGCTTCCGGTCGAGCCTGCGGAGGCGCAATGGCGCCTGACCCAGCTTCACAAGCTCGCGACCGGTCGTGGAGTGAGCGTCGCGATCATCGACAGCAAGGTGGAGGTCACTCATCCGGACCTTGCCGGCCACTTTGTCGCGGACAAGAATTTCCTCGCAAGCGACGCGCGGAGCGCAGAGCAGCACGGCACCGCCGTCGCCGGGATCATCGGCGCCGCAGCAGGCAACGGAATCGGGATTGCGGGTATTGCTCCAGGCGCGGAACTGATGGCTCTGAGGGCGTGCTGGCAGGTGCGCAGCGGCGGCGGCCCACCGCCGACTTTGTGCGACAGTCTCGGCATTGCCCGAGCGCTTCAATATGCAATCGAGCACAAAGCGGACGTCATCAATTTGAGCCTCGCTGGACCGCCAGGAATCCTTCTCGCCAAGCTCGTATCGATCGCGCTTGCGCGCAAGGAAAGCGTCGTCGCCGCTTACGATCCGACGCTTCCCAATGGCGGATTTCCGGCGTCTCTTCGGGGCGTCATCGCCGTCGCCGATCAGTCTTTGCAGAACCTCCCCGGGAGCGTGTACGGTGCTCCTGGACGCGACATTCCAACGACAGAGCCTGGAGGCAAATGGTACCTCGTCAACGGCACCTCCTACGCGGTGGCCCATGTGAGCGGCCTGATCGCCTTGATGCGCGAACGCGACGGTCGAATGCCGCTATCGCTCGCGCGTGCGCCGTCGGGCAGGGTCAAGCCTTGTGCGAGCCTGCTTGGAACCTTGCGCTCCTGTGACTGCGAGTGCCGCTTTTCGCGGGCGCAAGCGAGCGGCGCCCGCTAGCCGCTTGCGGCGCTTGGCACCGCTTGCTCCAGCCTTTCTATTATTTGTCCCGGCCCCAGCCTCGGCACAATTCGCCGGAAGCCTGGGGCTCGATAGCGACTATCGCCTTCGCGGCTATTCGCTGACGGACAATGATCCCGCGCTGTCTGCACAAGTCACCTACGATCATAGCTCGGGCCTCTATTTCAGTTTTTCGGCATTGGCCGAGCTTGGACAACCGACCCGCTTGCTTGGAGTGATCGGTAATGCTGGTTACGCGAAGCGCCTTAGCCAGCATGTGACGGTCGAGGGCGGGGTGATCCGTTCGCAGATCCGATCCGCATCGCAATATGATGCCGGCTACAAATATACCGAAGTCTATGCGGGCGCTTTCGTCGGTCCGGTTTCGGGACGTATCTATTATTCACCCGATTATCGCTTCGGCGGCCAGTCGACGCTCTATGGCGAGCTCGAAACCGGCTTCGAGCCAAGCCCCGATTGGAGGCTGAGCGGTCACGTCGGGATGCTGACCTATCTTAATTCCTCTTATTTCTATCAGTCTGGGGAGACACAGCGCGACTGGCGTCTTGGACTTGCGCGCGAGTTCGGCAGGCTGGAGATCCACGCCGCGCTGTCGGGCGGGGCCCCAAGCGAATATCATGGCCTGCGAGTGCACAGGAAAGTCGCATTCACCGTTGGAAGCAGCCTCAGTTTCTAGTCCTTCGGGCGGACATGCTTGCAGCGCTTTCGAAACCTTTCCCCGGCTCGGGGGAACAAAAGCCCGTTAGCGCGAAGTTGAGGGATGAGATCGATGACGAACGTGCCGCGTGATTATTTGCGCAAGGGATCGATGGTTGTAGCGGCCGTCCTCGCGCTGAGCGTTCCGACAGCTGCTGCAGCAGCAGGCAAGGATTATGTCGTGCCGATGGCCAATATGGCGTTCGGGCCGATGCCGAGTGGATTGAAAATAGGCGATTCGATCACTTTCGTGAACAAGGACAGCGTTCCGCACACGGTCACCGCACGAGACCATAGCTTCGACCTCAGGATCGGGCCCGGCCAGCGCGGCCGCGTCAATCTGACCAAAGCCGGCACATTCCAGATCTACTGCATCCTCCACGCGCCGATGCGGGCCTCGTTCAAAGTCGGAGCCTAGCCGTTCATCCCTGCCGGACGACCATCAGCTGCGACCAGGCCAACTCGATGAACGTATCCGGCCGACCCGCGAACCAATTTTCAAAGCAGGCTCTGAGTTCGGGATCTCCGTAATCGTCGCCGATCAGGATCCCGCCCGGAACCAGCCGCGGGTGGAAATAGTCGAGCGCTGCTTGCGTCGGCCCCGGCAAATCGAGGTCGAGGTGCACGAATGAAAAGCTGAGCTCGTCGAGGCCCGCTGTCGTTTCCGGGAATAGTCCCGGATGGAAGTGGACGTTCGGGTACGAAGCCAGGAGGCATCGGACGTCGCCCAATCTTCCGTGGACCGCGCCGAAATGATCCCGAACCGCCTCGCCTCCGGCGACTGCTCCGTCCTGAAGCATTTCGAAGACATCGAAGAGATGTAGCGGCGCATCCCCTTTCTCTTCGCAGATCAGACGGGCGCTCCCGCCCTTGAACACGCCCGCTTCGGCATAAGCTCCGCGAAGCGATCGGGCAGCACGGGCGCACGCCAGCACATGGATTGCCGCCGGGTCGCTCACGAGCAATTGAGTCTTCGACCGGGTCTCGCCAAGGAGCTTCAGCTCCCGCTGCCACCTTGGCGATAGCGGGGTCAAAATCGAATTCCGGTACTCGGCGAGCGCCCGGAACAGCGGTCCTGCGATGCTTCGGATCACGCCGGCCGCGGAGGCTCGAGGCGCCGTTTCGAGCGGACGAGCTCGACGCAGCCGATCGCAAACAGGGCGCTGAGGAGCGGCGTTCGCAGCGGGTAGTCGACGAGACTCGACAGCATCAGGATCAAGGTCGTTGCGCTCATCGCGACGCCCATTGCTCTTCGCGATGCAGAGCCTCCTGGCCGCACCGAGCGGAACGCGGCATGGACCCACCAGGCGAGGAAAAGCAGCAGCAGGACAAGCGCTGGAATGCCGCCCTCGAGAGCCAGCTGCAGCGGCTCATCATGGGCCTGGTTGAGATAGATGGTCGAGAGTAGAAAATCGGGTTCGAAGCGGCGATAGACCGGCTCGAACGTGCCGAAGCCAGCACCCAAGGGAAAAAAGGAGCGGACTGCCTTGAGTATCGGTCCGATCGCGGCGACCCGGGTCTGGTCGACCGGATCGCTCGTCAGCCGCGCAAACGAGCCGCTCCGGGCGATCAGAAGAGCGACCGAAAGAAGCGCAGCCGTCGCAAAAGCGGTGCCCATCAGCCAGGGTCCGTAACGGAGCCGACGAATGCCCAGGCCTTCCGGGCGCACGACCCAGATCGCCGAGGCAGACGCGAGCCCGATCATTCCAAGCAGCACACCCATCCGCGATCCGGTTGCTGCAAGGCCCATCACCAATAAAGCGGCCGCCGAGAGCCCGATGGCGGGGAGGCGTAAGGACCGTTGCTCCTCCTTCCGCATTCGGGTGCTGGTGACTGCAGCGAGGATGGGCAGGGCGCAGGCCATGAGCACCGCCTGGTGGTTGCGGTTGGCGAACAGTCCGACAGCCGAATCCTCGCTTGTGGTGCGGAACAGGTGCAAAGTGGTCCCGCCCGCGGCGAACTGCATCAGGCCGAGCAACGCGCTTGCACAGGCGATGGTGACGACCAGCCGCGCCAGCACCAGACGTCCTCCGAAATCGAGCGCGAGCGCGACCAGCCCGATCGCAGCCGCGGGGAGGAGGCCGGCCAATGCATTGAGCGTGAGGTCGGGACTGAGCGTCCACGGCCGCCACCCAATGCTGTGGGTTTCGAGCGCAACGCGGGCATAAAGAGCGTGCCCGGGCATGCGCGCCCATGAATCAAACGGAAGGGGGATGAGCTGAAGAACGAGCAGCAGGAAGACAAGAGCGAAGCTTATCATTGGCCCTTGCGCATCCCGGAACGCTGCAAAATCGAGCGGCCACAAAGCGGCGGCGATGACGGCGATCGCCGTGAGACGAACCAAGGACTGCTGGAGCTCGTCGGCGCGTGACGCGCCTCCCAAGGCTGCGAGCAGCGCGAGAAATGCGAGCGCCAGGATGAGGTAATATCGACCGCCCGAACGGCGGCGCAAGGAATGAGCGCCCACTCAATCTCCCCCGCGAAAAGCTCCGAAACCGGCGCGACAAGCGGCGGCTATAAGCGCGCTCAGGCGCTAGCGGAGTGCATTCCGTGGTGGCCGCTTCCAAGGGCAACTGCGCCGATGACCACGAGCAGGACGGCGAGGCCGCCGATAATCAGCGGCGACGAAAGCCCGCTTCCGGCTGCATAAGCAGCATCGGATTGTCCGATCGCTGCCGGCGCGGCAGCGGCAGCAGTATCGCCGGATTCACTGGAACCGCCGCGAAGCGACAGGCTGGCGGCGGGATTGTTGGCTGCAGCAACGGGCGACGCGACCATCGCTGGGATAGTGGCGGCGGCGATCACTTTCTTCAGGCTCATGGAAGTCCCCTTTCAGACCGTTTCGAGCAAGTCGAACAGCGCGTAGGTTCCGAGCGCGGGGGACGCGGTTCAAAACTGAACGGTCGTTCGTCCTTACGAAAATCTGATGCGGCGGTGAGCAGCTCTCGCAATTGAACCGCAAACGGGCCGGCCGGCACAGACCTCAAGGTCAAATCGGGGGCGTCGCGTGCTTCTCATTCGCACTCGCTATTCGGACGAAAGCGTCGATCGATGAGGCCGCTGAAGGTCGAGGAAGGATATCGCCGGTGGGCGTCATCTTATTCCGGCGAAACCGCGATCAGCTTTCTTGAGGATCGATTGGTCAGCTCGATGACCCCGCCGCTGGCGGGAGCGCGCTTGCTTGACGCAGGCTGCGGGACTGGGCGGAGGGTGCGAAGCACGCAGGCGGCGTTCGCGGTCGGGCTCGAGCCGAGCCGAGCGATGCTCGCGGCGGGCATCGCCAGTGACGGTTTGATGACCGGCGTCGGGCTGGTCGTCGGCGACGTCCGCGACATGCCGCTTCAGGATCGCTCGTTCGATGTAGTCTGGTGCCGGCTCGTGCTCGGCCATCTCGATTCGATCGATCGGGCCTATGCGGAGCTCGCGCGCGTCTCGGATGATGGAGCGGTCGTCATTGTAACCGACTTCCATCCGGCGGCCTCCGCCGCCGGTCACCGGCGCAGCTTCCGGATATCCGACGAGAAGTTCGAGCTCGAACATCACGTGCACCAGCCGGAGGATCATATCGCCGCGGCGCGCGCGGTCGGGCTGGGCCTGCGCGAGATCCGCGACGCAGCGATCGGGAGCGACGTGCGCTCCTTTTACGAGAAGGCCGGCAAGCTCGAATCCTATCCGCATCACGTCGGCTTGCCCGTCGTGCTCGCGCTGTCGTTCGGGAAGGAGCGCTGAGCATGCGCATGCTCATCAACGCGCGCAACGCAAGCGTGGCGATCAACGGCGACAGGATCGTAGCCGAAGGCGGCCGATTCGACCTCGTCATCAATTGCCCGCGGTTTGACGTCCGCCCCGGACTAATCAACGCGCACGATCATCTCCATCGCAATCATTACGGCCGGCTCGGTTCGGGCCCCTACGCAAATGCTTATTGCTGGGCGGAAGACATACAGCTCAGCTTCTCGCGGAGGATCGCGCGCGGACGCCGGCTGCCCCGGCGACAGGCGCTTCTTAGAGGAGCGTGGAAGAATCTGTTCGCCGGCGTGACGACGGTCGTTCACCACGACCCGTGGGAGCCCGATTTCGACGACGGATTTCCGCTGCGCGTCGCCCGGGTTGCGGCATCGGACTCGCTCGGGATGACCCAAAGTGTCGAAGCGCCGGTTTGCGGGCCCTTCTGCCTGCACTTGGCTGAAGGAGTGGACGGCGTGGCGGCAAGCGAGGTTCACTCGCTCGCCCGGCAGGGCCTTCTCAATCAGTCGCTGATTGCGGTGCACGGCGTCGGCATTGAAGGTGGAGGAATAGAAATCTTTCACCGATCGGGCGCGGCGCTGGTCTGGTGCCCATCGTCCAACCATTTCCTGTTCGGCCGCACGGCATCCAAAGCGCTGCTCGACGGCCCGAGCGACCTCTTGCTGGGCAGCGACTCGCGGCTGACCGGCGAAGGCGACCTGCTCGACGAGATCCAGGCGGCGCGGGCCTGCCATATCGTCAGTGACGAGCGGCTGGAGGAGATGGTTGGGTCGACAAGCGCACGTCGGCTCGGACTTGCCGAACCCTCTTTAGAGCCGGGCAGCCGGGCGGATCTGATCCTTCTAGCAAAACCGATGACAAGGGCACGCAGCAGCGACGTCGCACTGACGGTCGTGGCCGGAATCCCGCGGGTCGCTTTGGCGGATGTCGCTCGCCAGCTCGGGCCGCTCGCGGACCGCGGCACGGCGATTCGGATCGGCCGAGCAATGCGCTGGACCTACCAACAAGGGGAAATCGACTGATGAAGCTTGCTCGAGCGCTCGCACCCTTGTGCTGCCTCGCCGTCCCTGGACCGGCGTTGGCGCAATCCGATCCCTCGCAGATTGGGGCTCAGCCGAGCACTGACGCGCCCGCGCCCGCGCCCGCGCCCGCGCCGGCGCAGGCGGGCCCGGATGCCAATGCGCCCCCTGCCGATCGACAAGCGCAGTCGGAGACGCTCGCGTCGACCTCCGAGGGCGCCTCGCAATCATCGAGCACCGACATATTCTCGAAGAACGTGATCACCGTCCTCCTCGACGGACGGCTCGCCTTGGCGAACGGCGAGCGCTCGTTCGTCAACCGAGGCCTCGGCAAGACTCAATTTCAGGGAAGCAGCGAGGGCGGATACAAATTCCTTGCAGTTCCGCAGGAAGCCGACATCATCTGGACTCCGCGCTTCACCAATTCTTTAAGCGCGAGCGTGTCGGCGGCTTATCAGCGGCACCAGGAAAATGCCGTCGATCTGTTGGAGGCATTCTTAAGCTTCCTGCCGCCGCAAAAGGGACCGGTCGGCTATTCCGTCCGAGCGGGCATCATGTGGCCGGAAATCTCGCTTGAACATACGACCGGGGGCGCCTGGAGCACGGTCGACCTGCTGACCCCGTCGGCGATCAATGCCTGGGTCGGCGAGGAAGTGAAGGTGCTCGGCCTTGAAGGCACGGTGCGCACCTCGATCGGCGACAGCATGCTCGGATTCACCGGCTCCATTTTCGGGTTCGACGACACTGCAGGGACACTGCTGTCGTTCCGCGGCTGGGCGCTGCACAATGAGAAAGCGACCGTGTTCGGGCACATCCCGCTGCCGCCGCTGAATCCGTTCATCACCTTGCTGCAGCAGCACGAGACCCGCTCGTTCATCGAGATCGATCATCGACCCGGCTTCTATGGGAGGCTGGAATGGCGCGCGCCCTCTGCGTTCGGCGCCGCGCTCTTTTATTATGACAATCGCGCCGACCCGCAGGCATTCAACCGGAGCGGGCAATGGGGTTGGCGAACGCGCTTCTGGAACCTCGGAATCAACGCCGATCTCGGCCCCAAGACCCGGCTTCTCGCGCAGGGAATGACCGGCTCGACGATCATGGGTTTCAGGGACCCCGTGACCAACAGGCGCTGGGTCCACACGCGCTTCAGCTCCGCTTACGTCTCGGTGACCCAGACGCTCACGGACAAAGCGGCGGTGACCGGGCGGATCGAAGGATTTCGAACCCACGAAATGGGAAGCGAAATGTCGCCGTTGGAAAGCGAGCACGGTTGGTCGACGACCATCGCGCTTCGGTACAATATCCGCGACAATCTCACCGGCTTTGCCGAGGCGTTCAACGTCCGTAGCCGCCGCGGGGTGAGGGTGAACCTGGGCGAGGATCCGTTCCAGCCGCAAAGCGTGTTCCAGCTTGGATTGAGGCTGCGCATATGACCCGCGCATCACGCCTCCTCGTCGGCCTCGTCGCCTGCACCATCGCCGCCTGCTCCAACGGCCCGCGGCTCGGAGAAGGGCCGGAGCCTTTGTCGGTAACCAAGCTCACCGACTTGCCGCCGCCGACTGGCGCGGACTTGGTGGTTGCAAGCAGCCCCTACCATATCGGCCCGTTCGACAAGCTCGATGTGACTGTGTTCGGAGTGCCGGAGCTCAGCGGCAAGTTCCAGGTCGACGCCGCGGCGCGACTGTCGCTCCCGCTTGCCGGCACCATCGACGCTGCGGGGCTGACGCCCGCCCAGCTCGCCCAGGCGATCGATCAGCGGCTGCGTGGCAATTACGTCAAGAACCCGCAGGTGACCGTCAACCTCGATGAGACGACCAGTCAGGTCTATACCGTCGACGGACAGGTTGGCCAGCCGGGAAGCTATCCGGCGCTCGGCAATATCACGCTGATGCGCGCGGTCGCGAACGCAAAGGGCGCCGGAGAATATGCCCGTCTCGACGATGTCGTCGTGTTCCGTTCGGTGAACGGGCGGCCAATGGCCGCGCTCTACAATCTCGCTGCGATCCGGCGCGGGATTTACCCCGATCCGAAAATCTACGCGAACGACATCGTCGTTGTCGGCGATTCCAAGGCCAGGCGCCTGTTCCAGCAGTTCATGCAGATGTTCCCGCTGCTCACCACGCCTGTCGTGATCGGTCTGGAAAGGATCCATTGATGGACACGATCTCGCCGCATGCGCTTGCATTCGCGCCCGGGCAGATGTCCATCTTTGCCGGTCCATCTGGTGCCGAGCGAGTGCCGCCGGTGCGCCGTCTTCTTCGTGCCGCGTCGCGCTGGCGCTGGGTCCTGCTCGGCGGCGTCGCCATCGGCGCGCTCGCGGGAATCCTGATGACGGCCCTGATGACGCGCGAATATTCCTCGACCGCTCGGCTCGACATCACCCGCGATACCGACCGGGTGGTCGAGATCGACAGCGTCGAGCGCGATACCAGCGTCGCAGACCAGGAATTCTATCAGACTCAATATGGTCTGCTGCAGACCAAGGAGCTGTCGGAGCGGGTGGTTCGAGCGCTGGGGCTCGCGGATGATCCTGCGGTTCTGAAGATGTTCGGCGAGAAGAAGCTGATCGACGGTGGTGAGAGCGGCACGCTCGATCCGGCGAAGCGGGCGCACCGGGTCGAGGTGATGGGCAAGGAGCTCTTGGAGCATGTCGGGATCGCTCCAGTGCGCGGGTCGCGGCTGGTCGACGTGACCGCGGTGACGCCCGACCCGGCGCTTTCCCAGAAGATCGCGGACGCGTGGGGCAAGCTGTTTATCGAGACCAATCTCGAGCAGCGCTACGAAGCGTCCGATTATGCCCGCAAGTTCCTCGAGAACCGGCTGGAGCAGATGCGCGTGAAGCTAGAAGAATCCGAGCGCAAGGCGGTCGATTATGCCGCGAGCGAGGGAATCATCATGCTTCCGGCCGCCGCGCCGCCGACCGGCAAGGATTCGCCGCCGCCGAGCGCCGACCGTTCGCTGGTCAGCGATGACCTGGTCACGTTGAACAATGCGCTCGCGCTCGCAACCGCAGAACGGGTTGCGGCCCAAAGCCGGCTGACCAAGCGCCCCGATGCGACTGGCACTGCGCTTCAGAACGACGCCATCGGGCGAATGCGTGAGCAACGCGCACAAGATGCGGCCGACTATGCCAAGATGCTGCAGCAGTTCGAGCCCAATTATCCGCTTGCGCTTGCGTTGAAGGCACAGATCAACTCGCTCGACTCAGCGATCGCCGCCGAGGAGGGGCGCGTCGGTACGTCGCTGCAGCAGGACTATCAGTCGGCGCTTGGTCGCGAGCATATGCTCGCCGCCCGGGTCAATGCGCTCAAGGGCAATCTGACCGACCTTCGGCAGCGAAGCATTCAATACAACATCTATGAGCGCGACGCGGACACCAACCGCGAGCTCTATAATGCGCTGTTGCAGCGATATAAGGAAATCGGCGTCGCCGGCGGAGTTGAGAAGAACAATATCACTGTCGTCGATGCGCCCAAGCTGCCCGACCGGCCGAGCAGCCCCAAGCTGATGATAAACCTGCTGCTCTCGATGTTGTTCGGGGGACTTGCCGGAATGGGCGTGGCGGCCGGGCTCGAGCAGATCGACGAAGGCATCGGCGATCCCGCCGAGACCGAGGCAAAGCTCGGCCATCCGCTGCTCGGCACGGTTCCCAAGGTGAAGCGCGAGACTCCGCTCGAGGCATTCGACAATCCGCGATCGGCCTTGGTCGAAGCCTATCTTGCGATCGAGGCGGCACTTGAATTGTCGACGGTGCGCGGCACTCCCAAGTCGCTGGCCGTGACCAGCACGCGCCCGCGTGAAGGCAAGTCAATCACAGCGCTGGCGCTGGCGCAGTCGCTGGCCCGCGCCAGACGCAAGGTCGTGCTGATCGATGCCGATCTGCGAGCCCCCGCGGTGCACCGCTATTTCGGGCTCGACAACCAGGCGCCGGGCGTCAGCAATTTCCTTGCTGGAAGCGACGACCTCAACGCGATGCTCCAGGCGACCAATCATGAAGGTTTGTCGGTGATCACCGCAGGTCCGCATCCGCCCAATGCCGCCGACCTGTTGACCGGCAGCAGGCTCGGTGAGCTCGTGAAACTGCTTCAGGAGAAGTTCGACCACGTGGTCGTCGATTCCTCGCCCGTGATCGGCCTTGCCGATGCGCCGCTGGTCGCTGCAGCGGTCGAGGGTGTCGTCTATGTCGTCGAGGCTCGAGCGGTTCAGGCGGGCGCTGCGCGGCGCTCGCTCCAGCGGCTCGAAACCGCGCAGGCGAACGTCGTCGGGATCGTGCTGACCAAGTTCGAGCCTCGGCACGCGCATCTTGGCTACGGTTATGGCTACGGCTTCGAATATAGTTACGAGCGGTAGGGGCTCGGCACTGCCCAAAAGCGTCCGGCACAGGACGATTGCTCGCGCCGGCATTGCCCTTGGTGCACTGCTAGCCGCAGCGATTTTCGTGCCGTCGTCGCTCGCCGACTGGGCCAGCGTCGACCATCCACGGATCGCTGCGGAGATCGCGCCGTGGAATGCTTCGGCAGCGGCCAACGCTGCTGCAGCGCTCGACAATCCGCGAAGAGGCGATGCGCGCGCTTTAGTCCGCAAGGCGCTCGCCCGCGACTCGACCGAGGTGCCGGCAATCGAATTGCGCGCGCTCGATCTTGCGTTGTCGGGGAAGGCCGCCGGGGCGCGGCGGCTGTTTGGCCTATCCGACGAGCTCAGCCGCCGGAGCCTTCCGACGCGGCTTTGGCTGATCCAGGATTCGGTCGATCATGGCGATGTCGAGGGCGCCTTGAGGAACTTCGACATCGCGCTTCGGACCACGACCGATGCGCAACCGATCCTATTTCCAGTGCTAGCCAAGGCATCGGCCGATCCGACGCTCACAGTGCCGCTCGCGCGGATGCTCGAGAGCAAGAGCGACTGGCGGCTGACCTTCCTCGAATGGGCGATCACCAACGGCTCCTATCTCGATGGGATCGCCAAGCTTGTCGCTCAGATGAACGACCGCCGGTTCATCGTCGGGAACGGGATCGATCAGCAACTGATCGAGAAGCTCGCGGATGACGGCCAATTCGGGCTTGCGAACCTCCTCAATGGTCGCTTCGGCAAGATCGCCGATGGAGTTGCCGACTCCAACTTCGCCAACCCCTCGGCGCATTATCCGTTCGGCTGGGGGCTGGTCAGCGACGGCATGTTGACCACTGAGCGTTCGAGCAGCGGCACCTCGCCGATGCTGAGGTACAGCGCTGCGCCCGCGCGAAGCGGGCAAGTCGCGGCGCAGCTGTTGATGCTTCGTCCCGGCCGATACGCGCTTGCGACGAAAACCGCAGCGCAGGCACAAGGCGCTGCGCCTTATTGGACCCTCAGCTGCGCTGGACGAAGCGGAGCGCAGCTCGTTCAACTGGTTCAGCCGCTTGGCGCAGGGGTGCAGGCTCAAACAGGGTTCACCGTGCCGACGAATTGCACGGCCCAATGGTTGACGCTGAGGATCCGGCCATCATCTGACGCAACGCCGCAATCGGGCGCGATCGCATCGGTTGCAGTGCTGCCCGGCTAAAGGAGGCGGGTGCCGCTCGCCAGTGCAAGGTCCCGCTCGGCCTTGGTCGGCGCCTTGAAGTAAGGCGAAGTCTCGGAAATCTCGTCGAACCGCTGCGGCGGGCACTTACCGATCTTCTCGACGGCCTCGACGATGCAATGGGCAGCGCAGCGGTAACTCCACAGCTGGTTCTGGAGCACGGAGGAGGAGGAACGCCGCTTCCAGCGCCGTTGAACGACGATCGGACCGGTGTCGATATGCTCGCTCATCCTATGGACGGTGACGCCAAGCTCCGGCTCACGCCGCGACTGCATCCAGAAGACGGGCTTGAACCCACGGTAGCCGGGCAGGATTCCCGTATGCACGTTCAGGCAAGCGACCTTTGGAGTCTCGAGCAACGCGCGCTTGAAGATGCGCTGCTGGAAGGAGACGATGACGTCGACATCCAGTGAGCGCAGCTTTCCGAGGAATTCAGGATCGTTGACGTCGGCAACTGGAGCGTATGGGATTTCGAGCGCGGTACATAGCTCGGCGAGGCTCGAAAGGCGCCGCAACGCCTTGGGGAATCGAAGCAGCGCGGGTAGCCTTCGAACGATCGTCGCAGCAGCGATCCACGCGCTGCCCCAGGCTCCCCAATAGCCGAGCTGAGCGCGACGCCAGGCGCGTCCGCTTCCTTGCTTTTGGGGCTCGACACCGCCGACTCCGACCAGCTCGAACCGACCCGCGACGGCGACATGCTCGACCACCGGCGGCATGAATAGACTGCCTTGGAAGACCAGGAGGAAAACGCGCATCACCGCCCCTTATCGTGTCGCAAGCTGCGCAGCGCCGCCTGGCGGCAGTCCGCGCGGAAGCGGCTCATTTCGAAGCGCGATGCGCCTCAGCTGCTCGTCGGTGCTGAGCGTGGCGACGATCCTCGCGACTCTTCTTAGTGCTGCGGCTCTCGAAACAATCGCGAGCAGCGTGAGCCAGGTCAGCCGAAGGTCGAGCATGAATGAACGATTGTCCACCAAGAGCAGCGCAAGCCTGTTCTTCCACGGCCTGATCACCCAATCATAGAGCGCATCGGGATCGGCGCTATCCTTGAGGATTTCGCCCTCATCCCAAAAGACGATCGAGGCGAGATCAGTGATTCCGGGCCTGACGGACAGCAGCCGGAGCTCCTCGGGCGTGTGGCGATCGACACCGCCACGACGGACATTTGGCCGTGGTCCGACGAGGCTCATGTCGCCGACGAGAACGTTCCACAATTGGGGTAATTCGTCGATCTTGAAGCGGCGGAGCGTGGCCCCGATGGGAGTCAGGCGCGGATCCGAGAGCGCGGTCGAGCTTCCACCAAGGCGTTCACCGTCGGCGACCATCGTTCGCAGCTTGATCATTCGAAAGTCGCGGCCGCCGAGCCCGACGCGAAGCCCGCGATAGAATGGCGAACGGCCGTCCTGTTTGAGGACGAGGAGCGCTGCAATGAGGATGATTGGCGATACAAGGATCAATCCCGGGAGCGCGAACATGAAGTCGAAGACTCGCTTAGCGATCATTGGCCACCGCCTTGCTCACGGTTTCGGCGATGCTTGCGGCATCGAGGCCATAGCGCGCGCGTAGATAGGCCTGGTCGCCGACCACATCGGGGAAGACGTCCGGCAGCCCGATCCGGCGGAAACTCTTCAGCGCAACGCCCGCTTCGGCGCACGCCTCGGCGATGGCGCTGCCCAGGCCTCCGGCAATCACATGCTCCTCCAGCGTGAATATATGAGAGCATTGGGCGGCCGCGGTGCAGATATGATCAAGGTCGAGCGGCTTGACCGTGTGCACGTCGATCACCCGGAGCTCGAGCCCGGCCTGGCTGAGCGTATCGGCTGCGCCAAGCGCCTCTGAGAGGATCGCGCCGGTCGAAAAAATGACGGCATCTTGACCATCGCGCACTTGGCGCGCCTTGCCGAGCTCGACGTCGCTCGCGGGTAAGCCCGCCGAACCCTTGTCGATGCGAAGATAAGCGGGGCCGCCGCGCTCATGAAGCTGGAAAGTCAGCTGATAGGCCTGCCACGGGTCGGATGGAGCGACCACGCAAATGCCCGGAAGCGAGCGCGTCACCGACAGATCCTCGGTCGCGAAATGCGAAACTCCGAGGGGGCCATAAGAAAAGCCGCCGCCGACGGCGACGACGGTGACATCGGCATGATGGTAGCAGACGTCGTTGCGGAGTTGCTCGAGGCAGCGAAGCGTCGGGAAATTCCCGATCGAATAAGTATATGCACGGGCGCCCGTCAGCGCCATCCCGCAGGCGATCGCGGTCATGTTCTGCTCGGCCACTCCAGCGTTCACATATTGGCCCGGGAAGCGGCGGATGAAGTCGGTCAGAACGCCAAAACCAAGATCGCCGTTGACGAGCATCACGCGCTCGTCCTCGGCTGCAAGCTCGCTCAAGGCGCGGACGAAGGCGTCACGCATCCTGCGCCATCGCCACATCGACGCCGAGCTCGCGCATCGCTGCAATATATTCCTCGCCGCGCGGCGCCCGGTAATGCCAGAGGACCTGATTTTCCATGAAGGAAATTCCGCGCCCCTTCACCGTGTCGGCGACGATGCAGGTCGGGCGATTGTCTGCTCGCTCCGCGAGCGCTGCGCGCAAGGCATGGTGGTCGTGCCCGTCGACGCGCAAGGCGTTCCAGCCGAACGCCCGCCACTTCGCGCCAAAGGGTTCAAGATTGATCGTCTCGGCGACGCGACCGAGCGACTGCAGCTTGTTATAGTCGATAATGACGCACAGGTTGGCGAGCCGGTGATGCCCGGCGAACAATGCCGCTTCCCATACCGATCCTTCGTCGCATTCGCCGTCGCTGAGCACGACGAAGACGCGCTGGCTCCCGCCGAGGCGCCTAAGGTTGAGCGCCATCCCCGCACCAACGCCAAGGCCGTGACCAAGCGATCCCGTCGAGAGTTCGACTCCCGGGACGCCCTTGTGGCTGACATGGCCCGAGAGGCTGGAGCCGTTGGAATAATGAGAGTCGAGCGCCGAGACATCGAAAAATCCGCGCTCGGCAAGCGCAGCATAGACGCAGGCGCCGGCATGTCCCTTGGAAAGGATGAACCGGTCGCGCTCGGGCCAATCGGGGTTCGCCGGGTCGATGTTCAGCACCCCGTCGTAGAGCACTGCGATGATGTCGGCGATCGACAAGCCGGAGGCGACGTGCGAGCTCTCGCCGCGGCTGCACATGCGCACGACGTGACGGCGCAGCTTTAAGGCGAACTCCTCGCTGTCGGTCATTCGAAGAAATCCCGAACGGCGTTTGTAACCGCATCGACCTGCTCGTCGCTGAGCAGATGATTCATCGGCAGGAGCAGCGAAGCTTCAAACAGACGATCGGTGCGCGGCAGCTGCTGCGTGAACCCAAGATTTCGGAAGCGATGGATCGGGACGCCATTCCATTGGATGATGGTCCCGATCGCGCGATCGGCAAGATGGGCTCGAAGAGCATCGCGGTGCTCGCAGCGAATCTCGTAATTCTGAAAGATGTCGAAGTGCCGCTGCCCGGCATCGGGTGCAGGCGGAAGCTCGATCGGCAAATCGCTGAAGGCTTGGTGAAATCGTCCGGCGATTTCCCGACGCCGCTCGATGGTTTCATCATACCAGCCGAGCTTGTAGCCGAGGATCGCCGCCTGGATGTTGTCGATCCGCGCGTTCGTTCCCCAAATTGCGCAATCGGCAGCGATTCGCTTGTCTCGACCAGCCCCGTGGTTGCGCATCGCACGCACTGCCGTGGCAAGCTCGTCATCATCGGTGACGAGCGCACCGGCGTCGCCCAAGCAGCCCAATGTCTTGGACGGATAGAAGCTAAAAGCGCCCCAGCGTCCGAACCTGCCCGCAGTCGATCCGTCGAGCTTGGCGCCGAGCGCCTGCGCCGCATCCTCGTAGATTTCGAGCTTATGCTCGTCAGCGATTTGGCAAAGTGCGTCCATCGCTGAGACTCGGCCGTTCACATGGACCGCCATGATGCCGCGAGTGCGTGGGGTAATCGCTTTGCGCACCGCATCGGGATCGATCAGCCAGCCGTCGCACCCGTCGATATCGACCGGTACCGGAACGGCGCCTGCGAAGTGGATCGCCTGCGCCGCCGCGATGAAGGCGTGGCCGGGAAGGATCACTTCGGCACCCGGCTCGATCCGGCAAGCCCGCAGGCCCAGCAGCATCGCGTTGGTGCAGTCGGAGGTACCGATCGCGTGCTTCACGCCGAGATAGGCGGCCAGCTTGCGCTCAAAGTCCTCGACTGCCGCCTGAAGGATGAACCCGCCGGCCGACGCGGTCTCGTCAATGATGCGGAGATATTCCCCCGATCGCTCACCATAAAGCGCGCCCCAGTCGAAGAACGGCACGGCAGTTTCGACACATTGGTCCACCAATCGAACTGGAGCATTGGTCGCCATGAACCTTGTACCCCCTCACGCTGCACAGACGCGCGTGGCTCGCAGCGTTGAATTGGTGCCGATTTGGAGGGGCGCGGTTCAACCGCGCAGCCATTGCGGGGGGTCGGTCATGCGCATTGTCTATGTGAGCCAGTGGTTCGAGCCGGAGCCGAACAACAGCAAGACCGAAGCATTGCTTAACGGGCTGATCGCCGAGGGGGCGCGGGTGACCGTTCTGACCGGCTTTCCGAACTATCCCGGCGGGAAGCTTTACCCCGGCTACCGCATTCGCTTGTTCCAGCGCGAGATTCTGAAGGGCTTCGAAGTCCATCGAGTGCCGCTCTATCCGAGCCACAACCGATCGTCGGTGGGGCGGATCGCAAACTATTCGTCCTTCTTCCTCTCCTCATTGATTTACGGGCTCGTCAACAAGCGCAAGTTCGACCTCGCTTATGTCTATCATCCGCCGATCACCGTCGGATTGGCCGTCTGTTTGTGGGGATTGCTCGGCCGCGTGCCGTTCGTGATCGATATCCAGGATCTGTGGCCGGACTCGGTAGCGGCAAGCGACATGGCCGGAGTGAAAGTGCTGTCAGGGATGCTGAACGGCGTCTGTAATTTCGTCTACCGCCGAGCGGCGAGGATTCTCGTCCAATGCCCGGGAATGAAGCACAAGCTGCTCGAGCGCGGAGTGCCCGCCGACAAGATAGCGGTCGTTTACAACTGGACCGACGAGGAGGCGTTCGAAGCGCCGAGCGACTTTTCGCTGCCGTTCCTCGAGGAGCCGGCTGCCTTCAATCTGATCTACGCGGGCAATTTCGGCCGGGCTCAGAATTGCGAAACTCTGATCCGCGCCGTTGCACTTGCCACCGAGCGCCTGCCGAAGCTGCGGCTGCTCATGATCGGCGACGGCGTTGAGGAGCAGCGCTTGCGCGCGGTCGTAGCGGAGCTTGGAGCGGCAAACATCTGCTTCCACTCGAGGGTGGCCCGCAGCTCAATGGCCGCCATTTATCCAAGGGCCGATGCTTTGGTCTGCACGCTCACCCGTCAAGAGCTTTTCGCCCACGTGATCCCAAGCAAGACCCAGGCCTATATGGCTGCGGGGCGGCCGATATTAATGGCCGTCGAGGGCGACGCTGCGCGATTGATTGTCGAAGCGGGCGCGGGGATTGCGGTGCCGCCCGAGGATCCCGCCGCGCTTGCCGACGCAATCGCTCGAATGGTCCAAATGCCGCGGGAGCAGCGCGAAGCGATGGGCCGCGCCGGACGCGCTTATTACGATGCTCATCTGTCGTTCGCCTGCGGAATGGCCCTGACCCTGAGCGAGATCCGCGGAGCGGCGGGGGATGCCTCATTGGAACCTCGACAGGTCTCGCCGGCACCAAGTCGGCAAGCGAAGGCGGGACAAGGCATCACGTGAACCGAAGCGGCGCCATTTCAATCCCCCAATGGCAGCTCCCGCGTGCCCTCCCCGTTGTAACTCCTGACGGGCTGACTCGGCTTCCGCTGGCGGTCGTGCTCGCCTACGTGGTTGCGACCTTCCTGCTGTTCCTGACCTGGCCGATCGACTGGCCGATCTACACCCTTGCCAACTGGGTCCGTCTGGTCGGCTACGTCAGTTTGTGCCTGATCGTCCTTGCAGTCAGCGCATTCACCGGCTCGACGGGTCCGACGCGCGTTGTTGCTCCTTTGCCGCATCTTGGCCTGTGGCTGCCGCTCGGGGCGCTCGCAGCGGCACTGCTGCTGATCCCGTCGAGCCTCGTCTATACAGGTCTTCATCCGTGGGATGTGCTGGAGGCGCTCAAGGACCAGGCCGCCGCATATCGCCGGCTTCAGCAGCAGCTCTTCCTCACCAGCGGGGAGAGGGACAATTTGGTCGCTGTTCGAATGGCGGTCGCGCCGTTGACCTATGCCATCCTTCCGCTCGGAATAATCCGATGGAACTCGATCGGCTGGCTCGGTCGAGCCTCGGTGATCGTCATCGTCGCGACGGCGATCATCTTCTCGATCCTGCGCGGGACCGACAGGGAGCTGGCCGATCTGTTCCTGGTCGGGATTGCCGCTGCCTTCGTCTCGGTCGGACGCGCGACCGCGATGGGGAAGGGTGGCCGAGAGCTGGTCCGCCGTTCGTGGAAGCTTGCTGCAATCGCGATCATATTCCTGGCCCTGGCCCAGAACCTGTTCACCGATCGCAAGGCGGAGCGGCTCGGCGGAGTCGTCAGCCGCACGACCGTTTGCGCCAACAACAGCCGCATCTGCGCCGATCTCGATAATCCGGTGATCGCCTGGCTTCCCCACCGCCAGAGGTTCAGTCTGACCTTGTTCATCCTCTCGACCTGCTCGGGTTATTATGGACTCGAATTGGCGATGGAGAAGCCGTTCGATTCGACGTTCGGAATGGGCCATTCGCCAGCGATGCTGTCGGTATACGAAGCAGTGACCGGCGATCCGACGCTGCACAAGCGCACCTACACCTATCGTAATGGCGCAGACGGATGGTCCGAGGAATATTATTGGTCGACGCTGATTGCCTGGATCGCGAACGATGTCGGCTTTTTGGGCGCCTTGTTCGTGCTTGGAGTGATCGGCTTCATGTGGGGCAAATGGTGGCGCGAGGCGGCCGCAGGAATGAGCGATCCCGCGGCAGTGCTGTTCGCCTTGACGACGACGATGATCTTCTACCTGCCGGCCAACGACCAAGTGCTGGCGAGCTACGACGGCTACGCAATCTATGCCGTGTGGATCGGTATCTGGCTATGGCACCGCTCGCGCCGAGCGCTCTTTATAATGCTGCCGTCGCAAGCCGAAGCCACGTGATTCGAAACGCGTCCATCCCGGCCTATTTCGCGGTCCGGGTGCTTTGTGCGATCCTCCTCCTGAAGCTCTCGACCTTGTTCCTCGACGTTCAGGAGTTCGCGAACTTCACGCAATTTCTGGCTTTCTCATCATTGCTCAACATGGCCGTGGTCGGCGGCGCTCAGAACGGGCTCATCCGCGAGGCGGCAGCAAGCAGCGACGCCGAGCTCGCCAACGTGCATGGAGCCGGGCTCGCGGCCTGGGCGATTGCAGTGCCGGCGATTGGCATTCCGGGGCTGGTGTTCAGTCCGCAAATTTCTCAAGTGCTGACCGGAAGCGACAGCTTCTCGAAGGAGATTGTCGGACTGGTGCTCCTCTCGCTTGCAGCGGGTCCGGGGCAGATCTGCTGGAGCGTGCTGTCGGGGCGCAAGATGATCGCTCAGAGCCTTGGTGCGCAATCCGTCGGTCTCGTCGTCGGCACTGCCTCAGCCGCGTGGTTCATCATCCGCGGGAGCTATTCGGCAGCGGCGCTCGCCTTATCCACAGGACCATTGGTCGGAGCGGTCGTGGCCTTGCCGTTCGCGGGCCGACTGCCGTTGAAGTGGCGGCCGACACACGTAGGTCTGGCCCATTTGTTCGCTTATTCGGCCGCGATTGTCTCGACCCTCGGTTTCACCGCTTTGACCCTGTTCGCATTGCGCTTTCTATATCGCGAGCAGTTCGGCGCCACCGAGCTCGGCTACTGGCTGGCGGCGAACCGGATCTCCGACATATCGACCCAGTTCGTCGGCCTCTTCATGCTGCAGGCCTTCGTTCCCCAGCTCGCCGCCGCTTCAAATGAGCAAGAGCAAAAGCGCCTGATCTTGCGCTACGGGAGTCTTGCGTCAGCGCTGATGGGCGGGGCTTTGCTCGTCTTTCTCCTCGCTTCAGGACCGCTCGTGCACCTGTTCCTGTCGTCGGCCTATATTCCGGCAATCCCGGGCATCCGGCTTTACATGACCGGCGATTTCCTCCGCGTCTGGGCGTCGCTGGCCATGTTCACTGCCTTCGCGAGTGGCAGGCCATTGCGCTATGCGGCGATCGAGATCGCGGCGATGGCACTCATGGCGGTGCTGACGCTCGCTCTTATCGCAGCGGGCGAGGTGCACGCGCCGCAGATCGCTTATGTCGCTGCTTACGGGCTGACCGCGCTCATTCTTGGTGCGGCGGTGCTCGTGCGATCGCTGCAGAGCCGGCGCGTCTCTCTTATTTCTTGAGCTCTAATGCACGCATGAAGCGCTTCCCTCGCGTCGCAAGAGCGCGAGGTTCACGTGAGCGCTTGGGAAAACCAGCCCTTGGTTAGAAATCACGCCTGAAGCACCGCTGCAAGGGCATGGCGGACATCGAAAATCTCCTCGAGGCACAGCTTCGCGGCTCGTCTGACCGGACCTTGGCTAATCAGGCGCTGCGCTTCGAGAAAGAAAAGCTCGCTTGCTCCAAACGGAACGGCGGTGCCGACTCCATAATCCTCGAGAATCCGAATGAAGTCATTGCCGTGCTCGACCGCGGCGACGATCGGCAGGCCGGCGCGAAGATAATCGATCGTCTTTGAGGGCATGCTGAAGCTCGTGACACCAGGGACGGTCGCAAGCATTGCGACGTCGCACGCGCCGAGCAGCTCAAGATAATCCGCACGGGTCAGCGACGGGCGGTAGAGCAGGTTTGGCTGGAGTGCCGCGCGATCGCGGATCGCCGGGGCAAGACGGCCATCGCCGATAAAGAGGAAGTTGAGCTTGGCCTTCGCCGCCATTGCAGCATCGGCTGCGGCGAGCATCTGTTCGAACCCGCGCCCTTGGGTAAGCTGGCCGCCAAAGACCGCGATGGGCGCATTTGGCGGAAGTCCATGACGCTGGCGAACGGCTGCGCGATCAACGGCTTCGACTGGCTTTGTCGGACCCCAGATTGGAGTGACGAGCACGCGCTGCTCCGGGCCGAGGCGGAACCGCCGCCGAAGGTAGTCCGCATTAGCCGGAAGCGTGCAGACGATCGTTGTGAAATGCCGGAGAAGGCGCTGCTCCCAGGCACGTGCGACCCGCAGCGGCAGGCCGCCCGGCATTCGGCCGATCTCATAATGATGGTCGGGGAAGAAGTCCCAGACGAACAGGGTCCGGTGCACGATTCTAGCGCTCTCCATCCGCTTCACCAGCGGTGCGATCGCAACCAGCGGCATCCAGGCGAATGCGACATCGAAGCTCGCGAGGTCGAAATGGCGAGCCGCGACGCGAGCCGCGTGCCGGCCGCTGAGGATGAACTTGCTTGAGTGACGGGCAAGGCGCCCAAAGCCGGATAAATATTTCGGTGCGCAGCGGACGACGCGCACCCCTGCCGCGGTCCTGAGCTCCTCGATGCGCGACTTTGGTGAGCCCGTCCAATCGAGGTGCAGCACCTCAACTTCGTGACCCGCGCTAACGAGCGCGTCGGCGAGCTCGGTTGTGAGATAGGATTGTCCAGAGCCGGTCGGATATTGCATCGTGACCATCAGCACCCGCACGCGGTCAATATTCCTTCCAGACCGAACGGCGGACGTAATCCGTGTAGCTAAGGATGATCCGGACGGTCTTTTCGCTGACGTCCGGCACCTCGTAATCAGGCGGCAGGCGCAAGCGACTTCTTTGCGTCGCGAGGACGTCCAGCGCCTGGAGCACTCGCTCGGCGCCAAGGCCAGTCATCATGACCACCGCTTGTTCCATCGCCTCGGGCCGCTCATGGGCGTCGCGCAGGTTGATCGCCGGGAAACCGAGGATCGCCGATTCCTCGCTGATCGACCCGCTGTCGGACAGGACTGCACGGGCGCTCAGCTGAAGCGCGTTATAGTCGAGGAATCCGAGCGGCTTCAGCAGGCGAACCAGCGGGTGGAAATCGAGCCTCAGCACATCGATCCGTTTGCGCGTGCGCGGATGGGTGCTGACGAGGATCGGCTCACCGTGCCGGTCGGCGATGGCTTGGAGCGTTCCGGCAAGTGTCCGGATGCGATCGTCGGAATCGACGTTCTCCGCGCGATGCGCGCTGACGAGAAAATAGCGGCCCGCTTCAACCCCCAAACGGGTCAGCACATCTGAAGCGTCGATCTTGGGACGATAATGAGTGAGCACTTCGAACAGCGGGCTGCCGGTCTTGATCATTCGATCGGGGGGGAATCCCTCCAGGAGCAGATATTCGCGGGAGATCGAGGAATAAGGCAGGTTGATGTCGGCCATATGGTCGAGGATGCGGCGGTTGATCTCCTCGGGCACGC